>ERZ1643251.3382-NODE-3382-length-14798-cov-24.619955_pt1 | contig 14798 bp, 10 predicted proteins | sample MGYA00579261_ERZ1643251 | MGnify/ENA primary metagenome ERZ1643251 (study PRJEB29033, sample SAMEA4952267) | chicken gut metagenome | biome: Broiler Chicken; feature: Gastrointestinal Tract; material: Caecum | place: Ireland | collected 2018 | study: Broiler...
CGTCATATCCATTGCTGTTATTTAAGATGTTTTCATTTCTATAAATTTTAATGTCAGTCACTAGGTTATAATTTTCACCCGATAGTATTGTGACTTTCACTTGGTTGTTATCGTTTATAGTTTCAAACCTAACCTTAGGCGACCCGCCTAACAAACACACTTTAAATGAATAGTTGTTTCCAGCCCTGTCGTAACAGGTCATGTTAAATTCGCCAGTTCCAAACTCGGTTAGATTTGGCAGTTCATCTCCGTATGAATAGTTGTAGGTTTTTCCATCAGGACACCTTACCTTTACTACATACCAAGTGTCATCTTCAATGATATTGTCTATCTTAAATTCTTCATAATAGAAGATAAGTTCGTTATTTTTAGGTATATCATTGGTAGATATTGTATGTGTAAAACTTTCATCATCGCCATAATTTTTAACTGTAACTTCTAGTATTGGTGCTTGCAGATCGAGGAATACATAGTAATCAGTTTCATGACCAACATAGTCTAATTCTGCTATTTGATAAAGCCCATGTCTTGAAACTTGATCTTTAAATGGTATGTTATAAAGTAGCAATGACCAGTTGTTTCCTGTATCTTCTGCATATTTGTAGTAGATTTGATAACTTTCGTTATCTCCATCAGTTCTAAAAACAAAATCATTTGCAAGATAAGCGGGTATATCGTTTACATTCCACAAATTGTCATACATATCATCATTTATAACATTGCCATAATTGTTAGGATAAATGTCCGTTCTATAATTGTAATATTGTGCTAGACTTACATAATCTAATGCGTAATGTTCTATTGCTTTATTTAATAGTTCCTCGTCAAAGTAATACACATAAAGTTCTTCGTTGTCTATTGATTTGTAGTACCAGTAGTTTCCAACCTTTATACTATCTCCGTTTGCGACTAAATTTAGATAATGAAAATCATCTATATTTTCTAAATAATAATTAGTAACTAAATTTGCTTTTTCGCTTGCTTTGGCTTTTTCTAGTGCATCTTCATAATATCTGAATGAGTATGTTCCATAATCACTGAATCCATAAGGGATAGAAGTGATATACCATTTTGAAATTTTGTAGTTTGATTCGTCTGATATTTCCAATAAGTTTTTGCTAGGCGACTTGGTATCAATTGTAAACTTGCTTGTGATTGAGTTTCCTGCCATATCGATAATTGTTAGGATGTAATCTCCATTTTCGCCAAGCCAAGTGCCACTTTCTATTTCATAAGTTTGATTGTTGGAAGTCAGGTATGCTTTTTCAGGACTTTCAGTATCATCTGCACCAAATACAATTTGCACCTGATCTTTAAATTTTCCGCCTGTTATTAATTGTGATTTAGCAAGTGTAGTAGGATCAGTTGTAATTGAACTTTTAGAGAAATTGTCAATGGCATTTGTATTCTCGTAGTTAAATGTAACATCAGGAATCATTGAATCAAGAACACAGTAATAAGTGGTATATTTACCCTCTGCACCATCTTCTATATCAACTATCGTAACTCCCTCATTGACAATTGCCATTTTAAGCCCATCTGCATAAGGTAGACAGTTACTACTTTCAATAGGCATTTGTTTTACACCATTTACTTTTATGTAATTGTTAAGATTTGAAGATGTTACAATATAGGCACTGGGCGAGAAAAATATATTTTCATATTGTGAAACATAGTCATAATCTGCTGTAAGGGTATTTGACCAATTTCTATCAGATCTTGGCATAAATCCACTCATAAATGAATAGATATCGGTGTAATCGTAAGAACCACCCCACCAACCATTCTCCCAATAACCAGTTCCTTTTAAAACTATTGTAATATAAGGAGAACTACAATAATCCCAATCACAAAGTTTATAATATTCATCTCCGGGATTAACCCCGCCATTTCTGTAATTGCCTGAACCCATCGTATTCGCATTTTTATCATGTATATCAGAATATAAGCTATCTTCAGGATCCTCTCCTCTATCCCAAGTAATTTCAAAGTAGGCTCCACTCTTAAATTTAGTGTTTAAGATTGTTCCGAGAAATCCATTGTAGTTATAGGGCATTAAATTTGTTTTTACCCAAATTTCTGATTGGTAATCTATTATTTCATTACTGTATCCAAAGTTTCCGTTTTTCCACCAACTAACATCCAAAATACCATCATCGTCATAAATTGCTCTTCCATCTGTTCTAACAACTTTAAAATAATCAACAAATGATGCATATTTCCAACCACCATAACTTGTATCTTTTGTGTGATTGACAACGGTCAAGTCAGAATATGCATTAAGTTGTCCCTCAGGATATTTAGATTGAATATATTGATTGCCCGATGTAATAGGTTCTTTTGTCATATTAGGCATCGAAGACACAAGTAGCGGAGCATGGTCTATTTGATAGGGTAACCTTGATGTAATCGAAGCATCAGAATCTGCAATATGCGGAAGAGTTGTTATAATGTCTCCACCACTTGAAGATGATGGCTTATAGTAGTCATAATCAGGATTATCATTCCCAGTTGTATTTGCGTATGCCAAACTATCTAATTGTGGCATACCAGTGATTGAAAGCATAATGCTCAAACAAATAATTAATAAAATACATAGTTGCCAAAACTTAAACTTTTGTTTAGGTTTTGTTTTATGATTCATTTTTTGCGTTCTCCAAATTTATTAAAGTTGTTATTTTTCTAATTATTGTTTCTATTTTAGGTTTAATGTTATATTTTTCAAATTCTCTTGTTTCTGCTGTTTTAGACAATATATTGATAGCCCTGTCATATTGTTTTTTGTCTAACATCTCTATAATTACTGACTTGTCACTATCCGCAAGAACATCTATTGGAAGTCTTACCATTAACATCTTTACGCCATCTAAGGTTTCATCATAGTTAGGTGTATCAAAACTAATATTCTTCTTTGGCTTGAAGAAAAGTTTGTTTCTCTCAAGCATGTCATAGAACACTTTTTCTTCCATAAATGGTTTGCCAGACTTTGTGTCTTGCTTTGCATTTCCAAGTTTGTATTTTGAACACCTAAATGATGGTGTAAATTTACTCTTTATAGGTGCGAAGCCAAACACAGATACAATTGCATTGCCCATATCATTAGCATTGTTTAGTTGAGCTAGTTCGCTTGGATAGATAAGTGGTCTTTCCTTTATGGATGCAGAAGAATTGACATCTTCTGCTTTACCTGTATTAAAACTTACATTTCTTTGTACTAGCGAATAATTGCCACATTTTTTTGAAAATTCTTCAATAGTTTTTAGGTCAGTTGTTCCTATAAAAATCTGAATATTGCAGTTTGATTTTATAATATCTGCTGATTTTTCATCGTAGACTTTTGCAAGTTGAGCATACGACTGCACTACGAGTGCAAACCATATCTTTCTTGATCGTCCGACAGTTATCATTTGTTCTAGTTTATGAATTCTTGGCAAGTTGCCAAATTCATCTAGTAAAAAATAGACGCTTCTTGGAAGTGATAAGTCGGGAAATGTATTTGCTTTTGCAACCAGTCCCTTATAAGCCTGCAGTATTATCATTGAAGCAAGTGTATGTCTTGTTTCTTTCTCGTCAGGAATTTGCAAGAAAAGTGCTGTTGGCTTATTTGCTATCTCTCCAAAATCTATTTCATTACTGCTAGTCAACGCACAAATACTTTTATCACTAAACATTGCTAATTTATCAAAAATTGTTGATAGGTATGATCCACGAGTTTTATCACTGGCATCCAAAACCTGTTTTGACAAACTTACTGATTTTGAAATTGGACTTCTTTTTTGAAAATATTTCATTAAATCATCGCAATCGTTTTGTGTATTCGTGGCTATCTTCATTATGTTGTAAAAGTTAAATTTTCCTTTTGTCATTCCTAGTTCAGGGTTTTCTGAATCTTCAAGCATTGCTAGGACTATTGCTAAAATGAAGTTTTTAGCTCCACTTTCCCAAATAGGCTCGCTTTTATTTATTACTGGGCAAAGAACTGAAACGATGTCATGTAAATCTTCATAGATTTCGTCATACATTTCTTGCTTATCTACCTGTATTTTAGATAGCAGTTCTTCATGGTCATAATAAATTTTATCTTTGTATTTGTAGCAACCATTTTCTTCATCAGCTTCAACTTTATCTTCCAAATGTAACATTTCTTGGTACATTGTGAATGGCTTTTCAAGCGGATTCCATCTTATCGAACAGTATGGATTGCGTAGGTCTATAACTTTCACATCGTATCCAAGCCTTTTAAGTTCTTGATAATGCAGAGAATATAGTTCGCCCTTTGGATCAGATAATATCATAGATGGCTTATTTTTAGAGTGGGCTAATATTTGTGTTGTCGGATTAATAAAAGTAGTTGTCTTACCTGAGCCTGTCGTACCGATTATCAGTGTATGTGCAGGTTTGGATAGTGTAATTGTCAGTTTTTTCTTTATTTCTTCTGCTTTAATAGGAATTCCATCAATGTTGGTTTGAGAAAGTCTATCAAAGTCAATTTGTTTAAAGTTCTGCTTTAATTCTTTATCACTTTCAAAATGTGCTTGTTCAAGTCCTGCTAAAAAATGCTTATCTTTTTCACTTGATTCCATCAAACTTTTGGAATGATTAAGCCAAAAACCTTTATACCAACCCCAAATATAAAAGCAGACGACTATCATAAACAAAAATGCAGTGTAAAGATAAGTGTCGGTATTTAGCAATAGGCTAATGTCAAATTTAAACACAAAATCATTTGCCACAAAGCAATTTACTAAAAAGCCTAAAGCAAAACAAATCACAAGTAGTAATAACCAAATGATGATTTTTTTGACTATTTTCAAAGTTCAATAATACCTTGCTCAATAAGAACTTTAATTTTCATTTCTTCAAGAACTTTCATGTGCTGTGCAAAGTAGTCCATAGCTTCCTGTTGCACCTTTTCACTCAACCTCATACTTTGGTCAAATATATATTCATCTTTTCTGCGTTGTAAACGCTTTTTTGCCAAGCGAGATTTTACTTGTATATCAAAGTGCTTAATTTCGTTGCTTATGCTTAAAATATTCTTAATTGCAATATTTCCAAGTCTGCGATATAAATCGCTTAAATATTTATCATAAAGCAAGACTTTTTTAGGATCTATTTTACTGTTTGCACACATTCTTCGAATAGAATTATCTTTTTCTTGAAGCAAAGTTAAAAAAGTTCTAAAAACTGCATTTGTCTTATCATCTTGTTTGATTATTAAGTCTATCAAGTGATTTATATCATTTTTTAAAAACATCATATTTTCACTATCATAAGAAACTCTTCCATCTGATGGCAAAAGTATTAAGATTTTTTTTAACATTTTTAGACTTTCTCCTTTTTTTATCGTTTTTTTGATGTTTTTCTTTATTTTTTCAGTTAATTCCTGTCTTTTTGTGTAAATTTTTTCATTTATTTTAGAATTTGTTAAATAAGACTCTATATCAATTTTTATTTTATTGATGGAATATTGGCTTACTTGACCATAAGAAAAACATAGTTCTTTTTTGGTTTTTCGGTATTTGAGAGGCTCTTTTTCATAAAAAGAATAATGGATGTGTCTATGGTCAGTATTTGTATGCAGTCCTGCACACCAAACAATGTTGTTAGGATCAAAACCTGCTTGCTTTAAAAACTTGGGGAATTCTTTTAACATAAGGTTGTAAGCTGACTCAAAGTCATTACAATATTTCTTTCCGAATAACTCTTCAAAACTTATAAGTCCGTGCCAAATAGGACTTTTTGTGTTTCTAAATCCCTTTTTTAGTGCAGCTAGTTGTTCTTTACTGCATAAGCCATCTTTATCAAAAAGACCAGTGCTTTTTTCGTGATTACCTGAATAATCGACAAAGTCTATTTTCTTTTCACTACCATTGTTTACATAATTTAGGTAGTTGTAATTATCTCTGCAAGAATAAAACAGCCTTTCCTTTAGGTATCTTTGATAAATTTTATCATTTAATCCATAACCATCAAGGCATGGCACAGAATGAATAAAGAAATTTACATTAGGTGTCGCCACGAACATCAAATTCCTTAATCAAAGCTTCAGTAACTTTTTCAAAGTTTTCAGGGAGTTCGTCAAAGAAACCTCTATTGTATGAATCAATTGAAATGCCTTTGTCTTGTGCTATTCTAAAAATTATGTTGTATAGTCTAGAAATGAGGGTTTGATTTTCTTTTCCTATCACATAACTTTCTTTGTAGTGGTTGTAGCCAACATCTACAAACCTATCAAGCATTGAGGTCAATCGTTTCATCTCGTCAAAGATTTTGCCAGACTTTAGCATATCTTTAACATTTTCATTTTCAGCTATGATAGACTCCATCCCTCGTTTTAGTACATCTACCACAAATGAATTTTGTGTTGTGTAAAACTTACAATTTTGTTCCCATAATTTATCTAGTTTTTCTATATCACGAGAGTCATAGAGACGCACTGTAAGTTTCAGCAAGCTATCTTTCATATTTCCTCCTAAAATATTTTTGTTTTGTAGTCAGCTTCCGTTCTTCTATTGAGCGGAAGCCTTTCCAAAACTAACTCATTGCCCCTCTATATAAGGCAGACTTGTTGCATAAAAAACTAGATTTCATCAGCAAATTTTCTTAATTTTGCAATAATTTTTGCTATATCTCTGCCAATAGTTGATCTATTCAGTCCAAAAATTTTTGCTATTTCTGATTTGCTAAAATCAAGATAATAGTAGAGAAATATAGTAAATAACTCGCCAAAAGTGAATTCTTTGAAGTGATTTTTAAAAATTTTTGAAATAATTTGCGATTTTTCTCTCATTTCGTAAATTTTGTTGCATGCTTCCTGCAGTGCATCTTCCAAATTTAGTTCAAATTCACTAGGCTCATAGTCTAGGTCGAAGTCCTGTTCATCAACTGGATCATCAGTCCTGTTATTGTATGGACATTCGTTTCTAGCAATCTCGTCTTTTTGTTTTTTATCAAACTCGTCCATCTCCATTAGGGCAACTTTGATTTTTCTTTTGTCGTGAATTACAACCTTCCTGTTGTGCAATTTGTCAAAGTATTCAAAGTCAATAATCTCGTCTTGATCAAGTAGTTTTTCTTGTTCGAGTGGTGTTAATTTTTTTCTTCTCATAAATCTATCTCCTTAAATTCTAGATTGGTGGATAGTTTGTTTATGAAAGACTTAATTCTTGGGTTAGAATCCTGCAACGATTCCAACTTACTTATGATGAGTTGCAGATCATCAGATGTAAGTTTTTCAATACTGACTTTTTTGTCAGGTATCAATCGTATTCCACCTCGCTTATCTCCACCATGAAAGGATTCAATGTTGTAGCGATATGAAAGTGATTGAATATAACGATATGCTGTTATTCTGCTGACTTCGACTTCATCTGCAATTTCTTGCAGAGTATGAAATTTTCCGTCAGAAATATAATGCAAAATATCAGCTATAATGCTTGAACTTCTGACATTCATATCGCTTTACACCTCCTTTTATGATTTTGATAACTTGATCTTAGCAAGCCCGTGTTATCAGCATTTGATAACACGAGAAAATTTTTTAATCTTTAAGGAGTCGTAAAAAAAACAGTGCCAATACAACTCTTAAAGAAGTATCAGAACACTGTTGGTTCATAACTGAATTTAATTATTTATAGAACTCTTTGGTTCGTTTAGTTAGTAAATTCTATTGATACATATATATGACTTTTACATTTTATACATTTAACTCCGTAAATCGCCTGTTTCTTTTTTAAATGTATAGGTTTTTCCACCAATACTTTTTCTACTACTGAATCGTCTGTTGATGTGCTTCCCCCAATACATCTGCCACACTTTGGACAAAATAATTTTATATTTCTCAAGCTGTATTCACCTCCAATTTCTGAGAGTATTATAGAACATATGTTCTATTTTTGCAAGCATAATTAAAAAATATTTGTCTATAATTTATACTACAAAACTTTTATTTGGCAATTACATAACTATTATTCTTTAATCGTTTGCTTTATTTTCACTACAATAGACTATAGGAGTTGTTTATGAATAACGAAACTATTGTTTCTATAAAGAATAGAATTCTAACCGAGCTTAATAATCGTGGTTTATCAATTTACGAATTAGCAAAACAAATTGATTTAAGTGAACCATGCATTAGAAACTGGTTTAATGACAAAAATTATGTCCCAAGCTTAAATTCTTTAGTAAAAGTCTGTAATTATTTAAATATATCATTATCCGTCATATTTTTATCAAAAGATGAAAACCTTTATCCTATATCCCAGTCAGAAAAAGATATGTTAGAAAAATATAATAAATTAAATGAAAAACAAAAAAAATTCTATAAAAATACACATTGATAGTTACTTTGGATAATAATGAATATTGATAAAAAAACAAAAGTAAACATTTTAGTTAAAGAAATAGGAAAAGACAATGAAGAGGCTTTTGAAGAGCTTTATAAATTGATTTATAAAGATTTGTTTTTCTTCTTAAGAAAATTTACTTATGATGCAGAAGACATTAAAGATGTTATTAGCAACACATTTTTAATAGTCATTGAAAAATCAAAAAATTTAATATTATATAAAAACTGTTACTCATGGATATACAAAATAGCAAAATATCAGATGTTCAATTTGAATAGGAAAATTAAACCAGAAGTCAAATTGGATGATGTACATATAAATTTATTGGGAACTATTGATGATTTCTCAAAAATATCACTTTCTTTTATTCTTGATTCTCTCCCTAAAGACCTTAAATTGATATTTTACCTGAGATATAACAGAAATTACACTTTACAAGAAATATCAAAAAAAACCGATTTTTCAACATCAACTATAAAACGAAGAATATCTGAATTGAAAACCATATTAAAGGAGGATTTTTATGAAAAAGGAAACGATTGAGGATAAAAAGCTTAATAAATTAGCGAAAGAATACTTTTCAGAAGATTTCTCTGAAATGGACCCTAAGGTATTTAACAATTTAAAAAATGAAGTTAAAACAAACAAACCAAAGAAAAAACAATTTTGGTTCAAGCTAACTTGTGGAGCAACCGCCTTGTGTTGTTTAATTGCATTATGCATTGTTCTCCCCTTGACCATAAAACCAGAACCACTGTACACTTATACGGACTTAACACATCATGAGCTTTCTTTAGATTTTTGCCAAGAATATATAAACGATAATTTTTCAAATTATGCTTTTATATTCGATGATTGCAATTTTTTAACTCATTATGGGAAATATGCACAAGACAGTTTATGTATTTTGGGCATGGAGGGAACAAAAAATGATATCCCTTTCACTCATCTTACATTTACATTAGTATTAAACCAAAATATTGATTATCCAGAAAAAGAAGATTTTATTGTGGGCGCCAGCATAGTGCAAAATTCCAAATATGTATTATACAAAAAAGTTATAAATGGATTTCAAAATCAAGAAATATATGTCTTTTTGGACTATAACAAATATGATTTATATCTAAAGTTTAACATTGACGATGAAGTATTCATAAATAAATTTTTATAAATTTGAACCATTTTTAGCCTCCGCTGACATTAATACTATAGTGGAGGCTTTTTATGTTAAAAAAATTTTTATTTTCAAGTTTGGCTTTTCTGATGGTAATCATGGGATGCGGTTTTACATATCACGGACAAAATCATAACCCAAACAAAGAGAATTTTTATGGTGCTTGGTATAATGGAGCCGGGCAAACAGAAGATGTTTATCAAACAATATATTTCGATGAGTATGAATCTACGAGAGAATTTATAGATATCACCTGCCCAAGTTATGACACTATAACTCAAGAAAATTCTTGCGCACCTATGGCAGCAACTATTGTAATTGCGTACTATGATGTAACACTAACAAATTTAATTCCAAATTTTGAACCTGGATATACTTACAATGGTCAATTTCGTTTTTATCCAAACTCAAACACCACATTGCACCTTAAAGAACACCTATATGATTTAATGGGGACCAATGAGTCCGGCGCCGGAACAAGTGTATCCCAATTTAAAAGTGGTATGACTGAGTATGTCAATGGCCAAGGATATTCAATACAATATCAGTCTATAGGAAGAAATGTATCCACAGCAAGAAGTTATTTCCAAAACGAAACTCCTGTTGTCTTATTTTTAAATTCCTTTGAATACTACACTATTGCTGGGCTCGTTTTTCAAGACAACCAAGTTCTGACGCATGGCATAAAATCATCAAGTATGCATGTAGTTGTAGCATATGGTTATCAAGAATTTAGATTTTATGAAAATAATCAGCTGACTAGAACTGACAAATATTATATTGTTTCATTCGGCAATGGTACTTATGGCTACTTACTAATTAACAACCTTAATACTATCAATGAAGCATATGCAATAACAATCTATTGATAGGAGAATAAATATGAATGCAAAAGAAGAATTGCAAATATGCTTGCATGAAATAAAATATCAAAATATAGTAAATGCTGAACTAAAAAGATTATTTCTCGAAATGTTAAGTTTACAAGATAAAAATCTTATTTCTACATATAGATACAAAAAACTTAATGAATTAATTGAAAAAAACGAAAAATTAATAGAAGAAAGCGAAATAAAAGTTAATAAGATAAAGAATAAAATAAATGAATTAAAACAACCTTATAAAAACATTCTTTTCCTTAGATATATAAATGGTAAATCTTATGAAGATATTGCAATGGAAAGCAATTATTCAACACCGAGAATATTTCAACTTCATAAAGAAGCAATAATCTTATATACTCAAAAATACTGTAGTAATGAAAATAATGCAAAGTTAGATAACGACAAAACATTATAGTAAATTATAGTAAGTTATAGTAGATAAAAATCTTAAATGTTTATAATGAAAGTATCTTAAAATAAAGGAGAGTTTATAAATGTTTAAGAAAACGGATATCACTAATTTTACAATTGCAGATGCAAATGGTTATAACTTGCATTACACACCAAGTGAAATAATTAAAAATGCAAAAATTTACAGAGGTATTTTAACTATCCCAATTTCCCTATTTGCAACAGCCTCAACTTTTGATGTGAAAGTAAACAATGAAATTATAGATAGGGTTGATAAAGATACATCTAAATCTTATATTTGCCTTGACATTACTGATGAATTGCAAGATTTATTCAACAAAGAAAATGGCGAAACCCTTTCTATATTATTTGCCGGAAACAACTTAACAAGCGTAAATAACATTGAATGTATTATTGAATATGAACCGCAGACAATCAGTGGTTCAGGAAATTTAGTAAAAGATATCAATGTAAAAAGAGCGGGTTTGGGTGCGATTAGTCTTTTTAATAAAAATTTCATTTTTTCGCATGAAGATGTAAAAACAAATTCTAAAGTTTTACCAATTAATATTAAACATGCTTATAGCAAATTTAATAAAGATAACTCTTTCGTACTATTAAGAAATGGTTCCCAGTCTGTGTTACCTAAATCTTTCTGTGGTAAAGGCTGGAGGTTAAACTATCAACAATTTTTAGTGAAAGAAAATCACAGTGAGTTGGTTGATAACGAAACTTCAAATACTTATACATATATTGATGATATAGGCAATCAAATCGTATTTCAAGAAAAATTCTATTATTATAGCAAAGAAGATAAGAACAAAGAACACAAAATTTATGCTTTAGCTTCTAATGTTGAAATCGGTCAAGACGGTGCTTTAACATACACAACAGATTCTGGTGTAGTTGAAGTTTTTACTGAGATTACTTCAAATAGCGATTATGTTTTAGAAGCAAAGGCAGAGCGTTTTAAAGGAATAGAATATATCCAACAGGATATTGACGATATTAAAAACTTGAAGTCGCAAATTGAAGATTTGCAAATAACTTTGGAAGATTGTAAAAACAACAAACTTTATAATTCGCAACAAAACGATATACTCGACAAATTTAATCTAATGTCCAAAATTCAGGAAAAACTGCAACAAATTAGCAATTTTTCTAACAACGAATCTATAAAACTTTCTGTAAATAACAAGAGCGACCAAGAAAATTATAATGAATATTATAAAAATTATAGGGATATAACCGATAGTTCTCTTTCACAAGGCAAAGATGATAAAATTAAAGCTAATAACTATCAAGATAACTTAGATATAAACAACAATAATTTCCAATGGCAGGGATATTCAAATAATGACAACGTAAACGCTATAAATGCACTAGAAACTGAAATGGCTGAAAATCTTTCACTTGAATCGATTAAAACAAAAATTGATACATATTCATTTAAAACAATGGGAGCTATCTATAGGAATAAACTATCAGCAGTACTTAGCAACTATCTTATTATTGTAAATAACGCTTATAACGAGTCCACAAAAACTTTACAAACCGAGCAACTTAAAAAGGAATTGGTAAAATTAGAAAAACTTATAAAAAACTATGAGATTAAACTATCGCAATCAATTTATAAACTACACGAATTGGAGAAGCAAATTCCTGAATATTATTTAACTGACAAACAAGGAAAATCTTTTATGGGATTTGCTAAATTCAAAGAAGATTCTTTGTTTAGCACAGACAAAAATATAGAAAAAAGTGATGATATATATAGATTAGTTGCAATAGCAGACTCTTATGATAATACAATTGTTATTAATTATGATGACACAAAGGATGAATGTAAGATTTCTAGTATTGTGGATACTGACAATAATGCAGTGATGTTTAATTACAATGACTATGGACTATTGGATAATATAGTTGATGATAGAGAAAACAAGATATCATTTGATTATAATGAAAATGAATTATTAACATCAATTCAATATATGGACAATACAAAATCCATTTATGAATACAACAGTAATGGCTTACTTTCCAAAATCGTTGATAATTCCGGCTATGGTGTGCAACTTACATATTCATACAATGACATTAATGTTGAAGAGCTGGCAACATATTCTCTTATTAGAGACAAACAAAACCCAATTGCGTGCAAGAGTGGAAATATATACACGCCAAGAGTTAGACAACTATTCAATGTTAGATATTACGATTATAGAACAACAATTTTTACTGATGAGAAAGGAAATGTTGAAACATATCTTTTTGATAGTCAAGGTAATCCTACGACAATTTATTCTGGAAGTTTTAATGACGATGCAGTAAATTTTAAAAATGCATCTGCCATTTCATATCAATTTAAAAATAACAAAATAACCGAAAAATGTCAAAAATTAAAAAACTCAAAAAATATTTTGAGAGCATATTCAGAAAATTACTTAGGAGATGAAATTTATCTTGGTGATGAATTCTACCCTACTTTTTACGAATTACCAAAAGATACCGAAATATATCCCATTCCAGAAAGTCAAACCAACAAAATATTTGAAATACCAATCAACAATAGCCAACTTCAACTGCTTAACTATGGCACTCGTTGCTATATCCTTTCCGCGTGGGCAAAAGCAGACTCAGCTTTCGTTTTAAGTGAAGATGAAAACTACCCAAATGATTTGGATGAGTTATTTAATAACAACCTAACCGATTATAGAAAACAAAGAAAATTTGAACTCAGAGCAGAGTTAACTGTCAAATTACCAGACGGAACAACCGAACCAAAATCGTTTTCTCGCAGTTTTGATTGGATGCAAACAAATTGGCAATATTGCGAACTTCCAATTCATATTAATGAAAATGAAACAGTTGTTGATGGTCATTTATATTTTGACTATACAAATAACACTAATGATGCAAAAATATTTGCCTTTTCTCTAAACGAAGGAACATTTGAAAGGATCGAGTATGATGAGAATGGGCTTGTTGAAAAACAACTCAACTCATTACAGCATACTGAAATTAAGATAGAATATAATGATGATAATTTGCCTGTAAAACAAACTTTGACTTTTAAAAACAAAAACTATGTCACAACATATACTTACAATAAAAATAAAGATATCATAAGAATTGTTGACTATAATGGTATGGTTGAAGAAAAAGAATATAACGATAAAGGCCAAGTTATCAAGACTTCCAAATATAATATCTCTGATCCATCAAGTAAATATATTTCAAAAACTAAACTCAATGACAAAGGTCAAGAGATTGGTTCTATTGACGAATTCGGCGATGATGACTGTGAATATGAATATCTAGGCAACACAGGCATTGTTTCTTCTATCAAAGATAGGCACGGACACAAAACAAGTTACGGTTATAACCCAATGACCGAAGAACTTATCAGTATGTCAGCAAGTGCCAGTGATGAAGAAAATTCAAACATATATGGTTACACGCTTGGCTTCCTTACCAGTCTATCTCACAACGATTTCGCTTACAAATTTGAATATGACGGATTCGGCAGACAAACCGCAATCAGAATCGACGGGCAAGACAATGCCTATGTAAAAAGTCAATATCTTGAAGACAGCATTGTAAACACCTATTCTTCCGGTGAAGTTTTTGAAACAATAAAAGATACAAATGGAAATGTATCCAATGTTAAATACACTGGTAAAGATAGCGATGACCTACCAACAAATCTTCTCGTCAACACCTATGATGATAATAATAATCTTATCAAACAAGAAGAATGTATTGAAACAAAATCCGATGAACAAACATCAGTGCAAAAAAACATCTATGAAAATAAATATGATAGTCATGGCAATGTAACATATTCTTCAAAATCAAAAGTTTTAGATGACAACACAACAGAAAAAGAAATTGAAATTTCAAGTAGTTACAATGCGTTTGAAAATGTCGAAAGGTCAACAATCAAAATTGAAAATACAGATACTTTAACATATA
>ERZ1643251.3383-NODE-3383-length-14795-cov-5.548304_pt1 | contig 14795 bp, 13 predicted proteins | sample MGYA00579261_ERZ1643251 | MGnify/ENA primary metagenome ERZ1643251 (study PRJEB29033, sample SAMEA4952267) | chicken gut metagenome | biome: Broiler Chicken; feature: Gastrointestinal Tract; material: Caecum | place: Ireland | collected 2018 | study: Broiler...
TGTTCATTGTCAGTCTTTGACTTCCGGCGTTCACGCTTTTCTGACCTTGGCTTCTGCTTCGGAGGCTTGTGCGGCTCGGGAGTTTCATTCGACGAAATCGAGATGTCGACTCCGCGGTCGACCAGAAATTTGACAAAGCAGCGCTCGAGCTGATTGTCGTCAATCGTCGACGAGAAGCTGAGCGCAAGCTCGTTCTTATATGAGCAGACCGAGACCTTCTTCGGATGAGTGCGCGACGCGCCGAGCAACATTTCGAAGCGGCGCACACGCGACGATATAGCGTCGGGCAGCTTTACCGCGCCGAGATTCGAAAAGGTTATCGTGTATTTTTTCTCCGCCTTGGCAAAAAAGCGTCGCATTATGAAATCCTTGAGCCAAATAGGCACGAGCTTGACCGCGGTAATCTGCTCGATTGCCACATTCTGCGCGATCTGCCGCTCGAAATTCTCGCGATTCAGCGACGCCTTGAAGCGCTCCTTGACAAGCGCGAGTATGTCATCGAAGCTCATGTCGTCGGTCGGAGTTATTGATATATTGATGTGACCGAAGAAATTCCGCATTGTGGTCGATGTAAACATCTGCCGCAGATTGACCGGAAGGCTGACCGCGATCGGCTTTTTCAGCCTTGAGCGCCGATATGAGCTTTCGTATATCGAGTATATCAGCAGCGACGCCAGATATTCGGACAAGGTCGAGCCGGTCTCGTGCGCCAGCTCGAGCATCCGGTCGACCGGAAGCAGCAGGCACAATACATTCAGCCGCGTGTCGTCGTATTTATAGCCTTGGATATGATACGCGTCCGGCTCGGGAATTGATTTACTCTTGTCGATGCCGGACGGCATATGCTTTGCGAAGCTGTCCTCGTCGTAGTCGCGCGCGATTTCCTCGCACCACCCGCGGATATATTCGCTCGAAGGCTCGCCGGGAGACGACAGATTGAAATAGCAGAGAAGCAGCAATATCAAAAATTGCAGTGCGCCCATGCCGTCGGTCAGCGCGTGAAAGACCTCGAAATTGACTCGGCGGTGATAGTAGGTCACTCGGAATAAAAAACCGCGCTCCTGCGTCCGCCAGATCGGCGAGCAAGGATACAGATATTCCTTGCGCACGCGCGGCGTCTCGCGGTTCACGTCGAGGTAATACCAAAAAAGTCCGTGGTGCAGCTTGACCGCGAACGCGGGCAGTATTTTCAGCGCGCGCTCAAGCGCCGACTGGAGCAGCTCTGGGTCAACCTCATCCAAAAGCACAGCCGACACGCGAAACACATTGGTACCGCGCGTGTCGGAAACCGCGGGCACGAGCTTCGCGGCATTGTCAAGCCGGTCCCAGTACAATTCACCGAGCCCGCTGTGCGATGTCCCTCTCTTGCCGGCAGCCATGCGTCTCCCTCCAGTCGCTGCGAAATCAGCTCACAACGGCAGTCGTTTCAGCCGCCGCTTTACTTTATAAACTATTATATACTATATCAATACGATGAACAAGCATATTTTGTTAATTTTCGGTTGACAGCAGAGCCAATAGGTTGTATAATGATACTGTCAGCTCACACAAACAAACCATAGCTGCCGCCGTCAGGTGATATGAATCCCTCGCCGAGCACCTCGCTCGCTCCGAGGACAATCACGAACGACGACCGGTCGACATCGCTGATCGCCTGTTTCAAAAAGAAGATCTCGCCCTTGCCGACAACGCACATTATGATTTGTCTCGGTTCGAGCGTGTAGCCGCCGATACCGCGAAGCAGAGTCGTACCCCGACCCAAACGCTCACTGATCATCGACGTCATACGCTCGGGCTGTGAAGTGACTACAAACGCAAGAAACGCGCGTCTCGAACCGGCAATCAGAGTGTCGGCAATCCGGCTCATCGTGAATATGCAGACTATTGAATAAAGCAGCCGGTCGAATCCGCCGAACACAACGGTCGACGTAAGCACGACGACCGCGTCGGACAGCATAATCAGACTGCCGGTCGGTACTCGCGGGAGCTTGCGTTTTATCAGGCAGGCGACAAGGTCAGTGCCGCCGGTCGTGTAGCCGCGCGACAGCAGGATTCCGAGCGATGCTCCCATCGCCGCTCCGCCGAGCAGTGCGCAGAGCAAAGGATCGGTGACTGTCACCGGCAGAAAGGTCGCGAGGTCGATCGCGAGCGAGGTGGAGATTGTGCCTATCAAAGTCCGGAGTAAAAAGCCGCGGCCATATCGGCGGGTATTCAGGATGATGAGCGGGATATTGAGGATTATAATGGTAAATCCTACCGGCAGGTTTATGAAGTGCGTGATAATCGTCGCGACTCCGGTGATGCCGCCGACCGTGATATCGGCGGGCAAAATAAACATATTCATAGCCGCCGCAAACAGCAGCGACGCTGCCGCGACCGCGGCGACGTCGCAGGTTATCAGTTTTGTCCTTGATCTATTCATTTAACACAGCTCCAATACTCGCCGTAGCTCCGCGAAATCATCATGACGTTTGTCATATGTATATCCAAAAATGACTATAGCCGCTATATTCGCAGCTGAAAACAAATCATAAACACAAATATAAATACAGTCGTCATTTTATCACTTCATTATGTCTTCCCCGTTCCCATATGCACTTCCAAAAATTTTTCAACCCGAAAGGATAAACCCATGAACCCAAATCTCATACTCATCGGAATGGCCGGATGTGGTAAAAGCACAATCGGCGTCGTCGCCGCAAAGCTGCTCGGTTATGACTTCATAGACAGCGACCTCGTGCTGCAAAAGCAGGAGGGACGGCTGCTCCGAGAGATCATATCCGACTTTGGCGTCGACTACTTCAAGGACGCCGAGGAACGCGCGCTCTGCTCGCTTGAAATTGACGGAACCGTCATCGCGACCGGTGGCAGCGCGGTATACGGCGAGCGCGCAATGAAGCGGCTTCGGGAGAACGGCGTGTGTATCTGGCTGCGTCTGCCCTTTGACGAGATCGAGAAAAGAGTCGGCGACGCCGCCGCGCGTGGAATTGTAATGGAAGCCGGAAAGACTCTGCGTGATGTGTACGACGAGCGTGAGCCTCTGTATAGTAAATACGCGGATGTGCGCGTGGATTGCACCGACGACGTCGCGCACAACGCGGCAATTGTGGTCGATAATTTTCTGCATGACCGCAAAAAATAACGCAGAGCTGACGAAATTGCGCAAAACCAGTGCCGCCGACAAAATGACATCCGCTTCATGTGAAATACAAATGCCGGAAATATTTGATTTTCATCACTCATTGTTATTTTAAGCGATATCGCGGATATTATACATCACAAAAAGCCTGCTGACGCAGGCTTTTTGCGCGGCTCGACAGCCAACCCTATATTGGATATATACGTCAGCTTGCCATATCCTCGTAAAACGAGTTCTCGGGAATTTCCGATACCGCGATATAATCGAGCGGGTCGGCGTATTGACCGTCCACCTTGATTTCAAAGTGCAGGTGCGGCTCCTCGGCTATTTCGGTAAGCGACGTGTCGCCGACCGCGCCGATGGTCTGTCCCATAGTCACCTTCGCGCCGACGGTTATTCCCTCGGCAATCTCGGGCGACAGATTCATATAGGTCGTGTAAATTTCGTCGCCATGGTCAATAGTCACACTCTGCCCCATCATCGGGTCGCTCCAGACGCGGCAGACAATTCCGCTTGACGCGGCTACGACCTCGCTGCCGAGTGACGCGGCAATGTCGATACCGGTGTGAGCTCGGTAGTCGTTCATCGTCAGCGAGTATACCGGGATGTCAATTTCAAAATCCTTGGACGTCATGCCGGCGATCGGAGACACGAAATAGCGGACGTCAACCGTTACCGGAAGCTCCTCGTCGCCGGTCTCCGCAGTGGGGAGAGTGTCCTCGACCACCGCGTCGACCGGCTCGTCGTCAGCATCAACGTCAACGTCAATGTCCGCGCTGTCGTCGGTGACTGCCGCGTCGGTTGAAATCGAGGCGTCGGTCGTGACCGACGTTTTTTCGGTGGTTGTATCCGGAGCTGACGTCACATCATCCGTTTTGGCTCCCGGACGCTTTGACGCGACCGTGTAAATCGAGACGAACAGCACGCAGACGAGCATCGCCGCGAGCAAAAGATAGATTACCGTATTGATTGATTTTTTCCTGATTTTGTTTTCCATGTATAAAACCAGCCTTTCAATGATTCAAAATATTACTCACCTTACATCGGTTTGGTAATATTGTTGACACCTGACGGCCGGTTTATACATGAAAAATAATTATTGCAAATTAACCGAGCGGCTCATGATAAAATGAGTCAGCAGGTAACAGCAGAAGGTCAGCGCGATATAGATAACAATGTAGAGAATAATGTCCACCTGCAAGCTGAATGAGGATATATGGTCAAGCGCGCCGCCGTTAACGAACAAATCCTGAAACATTCCGACCATATTCTGCGACAGACCGATAATCAACCAGAATATCTGCATTACGATCCTGGTCACTGCGCTGATCAGCATATAGCCTATGACCGACCCGATCAGGCGGTGACGTGTGAACAGCTGACCGATTGATATCGACGCGTAAAGCATGAGTATAGTGTAGACAAATGTCACGATAAGCAATACCGTCAGCTCGCTTATCATCAGCCCGATCGGCATATTGAGTATCGCCGCGATACGCAGCGCGACAAGCTCGATTGCCGCGATCACTTCCAAAAACGCTTTGATGAACTGCGGAGAGACAGTCAATATGAGTAAAGATAATATGATAACAACGACCTGCGCTATCAGCCAGCACATACCGACTATCAGCTTGGACAGGATTATGTAAGAGCGCTTGACCGGCAGGGTCAGCGTCAGATAGCCCTCGTCGCCATATACGTTTACATAGAACCTGCGTGCGATTATCACATATACAATCGTCATCGACGCAAACGCGAATACACAGTACAGCCCTAATGTGATCCCAAGCGGCAGACTGAACAATTCAAGCTGCCGCTCAAGCAGCATAAACAGCCGCGACAGCGCGGCAAGCACGATAAGTCCGGCGAACAGCAGCCCGCAGAACAGCGAGGTCGCCCGGAATTCGTGCTTTATCAGCTTTCCTAACATCTGTATACCTCCCGAAACAGCTCGTCCACCGTTTTCTGATGCTTTATATGCAGCGATTTGACCGACGCGCAGAGCATCGCCTGACCGTCCGATATAAAAATGACGTCGTCGAGTATGCGCTCGATGTCGGCTATCAGATGCGTGGAAATGATGATCGACCCATCCTCATGGTAATTGCCGAGGATTGTGTCGAGTATGAAGTCGCGCGCGGCGGGGTCGACTCCGCCGAGCGGCTCGTCGAGGATGTAGAGCTGCGCGCGGCGGCTCATGACGAGCATAAGCTGAACCTTTTCGCGCGTACCCTTGGACAATGTGCGAATACGGTCACGGCTGTTGATTTTAAGCCGGGTCAGCATTTCATACGCTTTACGCCGGTCGAAGTCAACATAAAAATCGGAGAAATAATCGATAATGTCGCAGACCCGGTCGCCGAGCGGCAGGTAACTGCGCTCGGGCAGATATGAGATAGCTGAGGCTGAATCGACGTCAACCGGTCGACCGTTCAAGAGTATCTGTCCCGAATTCGGCACGAGCAGACGGTTGATGAGCTTGATTATCGTCGTCTTGCCGCTGCCGTTCGGACCGAGCAGACCAATGATGCCTCCGCGGCCTATCGAAAAGCTGAGCGACTTCAATATCGTCTTCGAGCCATAGCGCTTGACGACATTGACCAGCTGCAATAATGGAACATCGTCCGGCTTAGCATCGTCTGCGATTGTGTCGGATGTTACAGACGCGGCTGTGCTATTGTTTGTAATTGTCGACTGTATGGCTTGTTCCGGCTGCATAATCGGAGCTGTGTTCAAAGAGACAGTGTCAGCGGCAGGATTCGCATTTACCTTATTCGCTTCATTATCGGTAGCTGTAGTATTCTGTACGGCTGTATCAGCTGCCGCTGTATCAGCTGCGGCTGTATCAGCTGCCGCTGACTCCTGAACGGTTGCATTTGCGTTCTTGCCGTTCGATACACCGTTTTCAGATTCGGACGGCGGCGTCGGGTTATTGTTGTTTTCGTTCATTAAACTTGATTCATCCTTTCTAATAGAGGCTGCCTGCGCACCGGCGCGGTACAGTTTGGATGTACTATTGTCACATTGTCAACGACCGGCTCGCGGCTATGTCCGAGCCAGCCACTAAATTTCCTATATAAATGATACACCAATCGAGTCGTTTTGTCGATAGACATTACATACAAATAGTGTTTGCTATTTTGATTAATTTTGCACACTTGAATATTTTTGTTTACTTTTTGGCAATTGACATTTCAGCCGAAAACGTTTATAATATTAGTACGGTATAAGTCTGAAAATAAATTTTCAGACACGAGTTTTGTGACTTCGCGGTCAATGACCGCGATTTGCTTCGCAAACCGTCACAAAACATCGACATATGAAAGGTAGACTTCGCTGTCGCGAAGTCATGGTCATATTTATGCCGAATACTAATCAAGAGGTGAGATGTATGGACTCAGGAAGTAGACCTAAACCTGCCGGGCGAAGCCCTATCACTTTCTATATGGTCGACTGCCGCACGAGTTTCAGATCTCGCCGAACGGTACTCGGCTGACAATTAAACAGCTTTACCCCGCGGGTCAATTTGCTTCCTGCCTGAATCTTATTTTTAGGAGGAATGAACGATGAAAAAGCTTTTGACCCTTTGGAGAGCTGAAAACCACAGAATTGATAGTGTAAGCGAAAACCTCATTTTGTCGTCTAAGTGCGACGAGCCTAACCTCACGTATAACGAAGTCGGCTCGGTATACTCTCATGGTGTCGAAGACGAGTGTGCGCGTGTCGATGGTCGCGAGCAGATCATCGAGACAAAGCAGACCGGAATCAAGACGCAGCCGAGCGAATCCGCGCAGCCTGACAGCCAGGCGCATATCCGCGCGTCATCGCAGATTGACGGATTTGACGCCGCACAAACCGGCTCCTATTTCGGCACGTCCGCGTTGATTCACGCAAAGCGCCGCATTACTTGGTTGATCATTTTGATGCTGTCCGCGACGTTGACCGGACTTATCATCTCGAAATATGAGAGTCAAATCGCCGCCGTACCGATGCTCGTTACCTTTATACCTATGATAATGGACACGTCGGGAAACTGCGGCTCGCAAAGCTCCACTCTGATAATCCGCGGAGTCGCGCTCGATGAGATTCGTCCCCGCGATTGGATGCGGGTGCTTCTTAAGGAACTGTGCGTCGGTATTCTTATCGGCTTCGCGCTCGCCATTGTCAACGCGGCGCGTGTCTATATCCAGTATCACGGCGAGGAGCAGGTGCTCGGGATCACTTTGACTGTCTCGCTCACCTTAATCGGCGCGGTCGTATGCGCAAAGCTTATCGGCTCGCTTCTGCCGCTGGTCGCGGTCAAGTTCAAGCTCGACCCCGCGCTCATGGCGTCGCCGCTGATCACAACTATAGCTGACACCGCTTCAATTCTGCTTTATTTCAAAATCGCGCTCTCTATACTTAAAATCTGAAAAAGAACCGCAGCACCAAAAATGCTGCGGTCTTTATTTTTATAATTCATGATAGCTTTATGAGATCGCCGCGAGCTTAACGAGCTTGACACTCTGACCGAGCGCGCCGCTCAACGTCGCGTAAAACTGTGGTGATATCAAGGTTATCCTGTATTTTCCGTTTTTCAGGTGATCCACGCCCTCAACGTTGTAACGAACACCTCCACATAGAATTTGCACATATGTAGACTTGTTAAACATACTCTTGCTGGCCCTGAGCTTTCTGATCAAATCCTCGGTGAGAACGATATTGTCGATATCGATTGTCTCAGCGCACATTTTGTTGGGTCGTTTAGTCATTTCTGAAATGGTCAGAACGTTATGTTGTACTTTGGTTTTCATACACCGTGCCATACCTTTCATTACACATAAACACGATATGCGCCGGTTGAATATGAGATTGTCAGAAATTGCTTGTAATGATGCCGGTTCACATCGAGCGGACACCTTAGCAGTCAGTCGCCGGTCCTCTATATAGACCTTGAAGCTTCACTGCAATATATATTATACCACAATCAGCTCGCATTGTCAAGTAAGTAGATATAATTTAACTTGTTATATACTGGATTTGACAGGTTTGATAACGTGCATATATTACGTAAAGCGACAATATCTGTCATAAGAGTATATAGCGTGAAAAATAATTTTTTCACGCTAGGTTTTGTGGCTTTCGCTGCTTTGCAGCAGCGATTTTGCTTCGCAAAACCAGCCCCAATTCCCACAGAATGGTAATTTTATATGTAAACATAACATCAACTTCACAAAACAAACAAATATCACGCTCAGGTAAATATATATCGTGCTTAAAAAATAATCGGCATTCCGACAGAAATACCGATTATAATTTTATTCAATTGTAGCCTGAACAAAGTGCTCAGCCGATTGAGTCTCGTCGTTGTATTCGAGCTCAAGCTCATAATTTATCATCACATCGCGCACAGTGCCGGTATAGTCGAAGTAATAATTATATACAACCTTTTTGCAGTCGGTCACGACTCCGTCAGCCTCGCCGTCAAATTTGTCGGCGTACGAGTCACTCATTGTAACGGCATAGAGCATTACGCTCTCTCCTGTAGTCTCGATAATATCAATATTCTCAATATCGGCTACGGTGTAATCTATTCTGAAATATTCAAATATATCCGGTGCTTCATCATTCGACACAACGACGCCGTTGCGCGTCACAATCAGCTCGCCGCCCGACTGCGTCGCTTCAAGCAGGTCTACCTTCTCGGTCGACACATACTTCTTTGAACCGGTATAATCATATTCGAGACTGCCCTCTTGAATGAACTTCGCGTAGGTTTCGGTAACGCTCTCTAAAATTTTGTCGTCACGGTTCGCCTCCGGCTTGAAGGTCTCGTAAACCATGATCTCGCCCGAAGTTAATGATATTGCGGCATTACAGCCGTCGGTAATCACTCCAAGCCTTTCCAAAAGCTCCTTCTCGTCACGGCAGCCGTACATCGCCGTGAGCACAACGCAGCACGCCGCAATCAGAGCAGCTATCTTACTGATACTTTTCATTGGTTACTCCAGTTTTTATTATTGCCCGCGATGAGAGTATGCCCCGCCGAAATCTATGTAAATCTGACAAATTTCGACATTAGAGCCGCGGTCAGCTCCTGCGAGTCTCAAGCTCGCGAGACTTGTTTGCCTTGACGGCAAACAGATTTCCGCTGGTCGGCGGTGTGTATGTTATCGCGTTGGCTCCGGCGGCTATCGTCTCGGCAATTGTCACGTCGTTGGGACCACCGGTGGCGATTATCGGTACATACGGGTATTCACCGCGTATGCTCCGGATTATCGCGGGGGTCTCTGCCGCGCCCGCAACGTTCAGAATCGACACTCCGGCTTCGAGTCTCGCTTTGAAATCGGTGTTGCCGGATATGACGGTCAGAATGACCGGAATATCGATCGCGGCCGCAATCTCCGCGACCGCCTCATTGGATATGTTCGCGCTGACAACGACTCCCTGCGCACCCTGATATTCGGCGTGCTTTGCGAGGTTCACGACCCGCTTGATGCCGCCCGCGCCGCCGCTGCTGCCGATTCCGCAGAACACCGGCACATCGGCGACCGAGACTATCGCCTGCGTGATTATCGGCTGCGGAATGAACGGATAGACCGCGATCACCGCGTCAGCGTTATTATTGCGTATAGTCGCGACATCAGTCGTGAATATAAACGAGCGGATGATCCTGCCGTTGATTTTGATTCCGCTCGCGCCGAGTATCGCCTCGGGCAGATTGATAATGTTCTTTTTCAGGTGCCCGCGTACCTCGGGAATATACACCTCATTTGTCATATATCGAAGTTCCTTTCGATGCGCCGCGCGCAAGGCAGCGAAATTATCATCAGGTTACTTCTAAAAACACGTAAAAATCCGTGTGAAAAGTAAATCGATGCCCATGGTATCGATTCAGCTTTTCCTTCGTATCGCATTTTTAGAGGTTACCATTATTACGCCGAAAATGTACGGCTCGTACATTTTCGGCGTACTGATATATTCTTATCAAAAAGTCCTTCCAAAATCAGAGATACTTCTTGATAGTTTCGGTAGCCTTTTCAGCAGGAAGGGTCACAGTCATCGTGCAATGCAGGTCGTACTTCTCGACAAGAGCGTTAACCTCGTCCACGAATTTGTCGAAGCTGTCAATATCATTGAGACAGATCTTGAGCGCCGAGTCAACGAACAGGTCGGTGACGTCGTGGTTCGAAGCGATGATGCCCGCGATGAAGCCGAACAGGGACTGCGCGTCGCCGATGTTATATTGGTCGGTGTCGATAAGGCGTGCCGTGTGCTTTATATCGTAAGTAAGCTTAGTACCCTTTTCAATACAAACAACGGAACCCTTGCTTTCCTCGGAAGCGGTGTTGACCATCTCAATGAGATGCTTGGTCTTTCCTGTACCTTTTACGCCGACGATTAACTTTAACATATTTGGAATCCTCCTGAATATTATAGATGGGTTTGCCGTACTTATATTTTACACTAAAACTCCGAAAATTTCAAGAGGATTTCTGCACATATTAGACGTATTACAAAAGTTTTTACATCTTGTACAAATCTGATATAAATACTTGTTCTGTTTGCCACGCGACGCGGCGGGATACGCGTTAATTTGACCTGCTTCGACGCTCCGAAAGTCCAAACTCTCACAGTGCCGCGATCGAATAAGCTCCGTATCGCCGCGTCGTATTTAATAGCGGCAAGCGAACCCGCCTGTGTCCGGCAGGTATTTATTCAGCCATTCTCGCTTCGAGCGCGGCCTTTTCGGCTTCGTAGCCCGGTTTGCCGAGCAGCGCGTACATATTCTTCTTGTATGCCTCAACGCCCGGCTGGTTGAACGGATTGACTCCGAGCATATATCCCGAATAAGCGCAGGCAAGCTCGAAGAAGTAGACCATATATCCGAACGAATGCTCGCTTCTGTCGTCAAGCTCGAGCAGAATATTCGGCACGCCGCCGTCTACGTGAGCCATAAGCGTCGCGTTCATAGCCGCCTGGTTGACCGAATGCAGCTCGTGACCCGACAGGAAGTTGAGTCCGTCGATATTATTCGGGTCGTTCGGAATGACAACGGTATGCTTTGATTTCTTGATATTGACGACCGTCTCAAACAGATTTCTGCGGCCCTCTTGGATATACTGACCGAGCGAATGCAGGTCGGTGGAGTTGACGACCGACGATGGGTAGAGACCCATGTTGTCCTTGCCCTCCGACTCGCCGTAGAGCTGCTTCCACCACTCGTTCATCATCAGCATCGCGTTCTCATACGAAACGAGGATCTCGGTGGTCTTGCCCTTTCTGTACATAACATTGCGCAGCGCGGCGTAATACGCGGCGTCGTTTTTGGTATAGTCGTCGGAAGCGAAGGCATCGCGCGCGTCCGACGCGCCCTTCATCATCGCGTCGATGTCGCAGCCGGCAGCGGCGATAGGCAGAAGTCCTACCGCGGTCAGTACCGAGTAGCGACCGCCGATGTCGTCCGGAACGACGAAGGTCTCATAGCCCTTGTCGGTGGCGAAGCTCTTGAGCGTACCGCGCGCCTTGTCGGTAGTTACAAAGATGCGCTCGCGCGCGCCCTCCTCGCCGTACTTCTCCTCGAGCAGCTCGCGGAAAATACGGAAGGCTACGGCCGGCTCGGTCGTAGTGCCCGACTTCGATATGACGTTGACGCAGATATCCCTGCCCTCGCAAAGCTCAAGCAGCTCGGCGAGCGCGGACGAGCAGATATTGTTTCCGGCGAAGTATACCGACGGAGTGTCCTTCTTAAGTTCGTTGTAGGACGGCGATTTGACGAATTCAATCGCGGCGCGCGCTCCGAGATAAGAGCCGCCGATACCGATTACGACGAGTATGTCGCAGCTCTTTTTGATGCGCTCGGCTGCCGCCTTGATGCGCGCGAATTCTTCCTTGTCGTAGTTGACCGGAAGATCCACCCAGCCGAGAAAATCGCTGCCGAGTCCGTTCTTTTCACGGATAAGCGATGCGGCGGCCTTGACCTGCGGCGCGATTCCGGTAAGATCCTCCTTAGCGAGGAAAGGCTTAATATATTTATCATTGAGTTTGAGTGCCATAATATGATATCCCCTTTTTGCGATGATATAACAATAAAATAATTGTATCGCAAATTCAGTCGGTTTTCAAGTGTAATTCGTAAAAATCAGCGTTCTGGCTATTAAATTATTCGACAATATATTCGCTCATATTTAGCTAATATGCACAAAGTTCATTCAAGGCAACATATATGGCCGCTTATAAGTACATTATGTGCGTTTGACCGCGGCGCTAATCTGGCATTTGCTACCATAAATAACAATTATATCAGTAATAATGATTGCTTTTGCCGCAATGAAAGCTTACCTCTGTCACATTGCGACTCGATTGTCGCAGCCGATCTCGGTCTCCCGCCGAGTTTGTGACACAAACGTCAACTTGAAAGATAATCTGCGAGCTTCAGTTCCTAACCTCCTTCATCCTGCGAGCCGCTATGCCAAGGTGCAGCTCCATCGCGAGCCTCGCCTCGGCAGGCGAGTGCGCGGAGAGCGCGTTTAGGATCATGCGGTGCTCCATCAATGTGTCGCGCTTCGAGTCGGTCGCGCGGAAGCTGCTGCTGCTATACTGCATGAACATCGACAGCAGCTGCCTGTACATCCCCACGAGGAAGCGATTGCCCGCGCCTTCGAGTATCGTCGCGTGGAATTCATAGTCAAGCCGCGGCAGACTGTCATATTCGCTCCGCTCAAGCGCGCCCTCGAACAAATCGGTCAGTTCCCGCAGCCGCTCAATCGTGCCGTCGTCTGCGCGTGCGGCACAAAGCTCCGCGGCGAGCGGTTCGATACATCCCCTGACCATGAGCAGCTCGTCGACCGAATCGCGGTTGACATTCAGCCATGACAGCGCGCCATCCTTCGGAGACGGCAGCTCGTCGGGATTCGTAACCGCCGCGAACGCGCCCCGGTTCGCGACCAGCTCGACATATCCGGACGCCGCGAGCTGCTTCAGCGCCTCGCGCACCGACGAGCGCCCGACCCCGATCTGCTCGGCAAGCGCGGTCTCTCCCGGGAGCTTCTGTCCCCGTTCGAGTCTCCCTGAAAACAACAGCTCCTTGATTTTGTTGACCGCTTCATCCGCGGCTGAAATTCTATTGTTCATATATTCACTCCGACTTTATTACAGCTATCGTATCAGCCGCATAAACGTGTCAAATCAGACTCCGTACAGCTCGTCAAAATGCGCGGCGAGCGTATCCATTTTGTCGACGCAGAGCTTCGCGTAATCGCTGAGCGCGCCCGACGTCCTGCTCACGGTCAGCATCTTCACGCCGACCTTGTCAAGGTGGTACTTCGCGCACGACGGATAGGTCATGCTTTCAATAAATGCCGCCTGACTGAGGAAAGCGGCTAACAGCTCGGCTTCTTTGGGCTGGGAGTCATAGATTTTGCATAGCTTCACATACAGCTCGGGGTGGAAGTTGCACATCACGCCGCAGTAGCCGGCGATGCCCGAACGCAGGGTCTCGAGCAGGGTCTGCGCGTTCGCGTTGAATAGCAGCGGCTTCAAGCCCTGAGTCTCGGTTGAGTCTATCTGCTTCTGACGTCTCGCAATTTCGGTCGCGTCGCAGCAGGTGTCCTTGATGAACGCGAATCTGCCGCAGCTTGTCAAATAATCAATCATTCTCGGCGTCAGCAGCCGCTTGTAGGGGCGCGGGCACTCGTAGATCCCGAGCGAGATATCCCCGAGCGCGTCGACCATGCGCGACACCTCGTCAAGCCAGCGCTCGTCTCCGGTATTCTCAATGTCGAAGCGGTTTGATATCATTATCACCGAATCGACTCCGGTCGACGCCACCGCGCGCAGCTCCTCGACCTGTTCGTCGTAGCTGTCGCTGATATGCCCCGACGCGACGACAGTCATACGCCTGCCGCCGCGCGCGAGCGACCGCGCCGTTTCGCATACCGTCTCAGCGAGCTTCACGCGGTCGGCGAGCGGCAGCAAATGTATCTCGCTCGACTGGCAGGACGCGAATATCCCGTCGCAGCCTTTTATGTAATACCACTCGACAAGCGCCCTGACCGCGCCGTAATCGACGCTGAAGTCGCGGTTATACGGCGTTATCATCGTCGGATACGCGCCGGTATTGGGTTCAAATTTCATGTAAAATAATCCTTTCGGTTCAAATATATGTGGGAACAGAGCCAGTGTTTACCGATTCTGTCAATTCACCTGTATCACAACAGACCGCGAAAATCGCTTATCCGGTGGAAGGTCTCGAAATTCGTGTCGTGGAAATTCTTCGCGCCGTTATACGCGGTACGGCTCTGGAAGAGGATGTCGTCGCCGTCGATCAGAAAATCCACGTACTGGAACGCGATCTTCTGCGGGTCGTCATTGCGGCAGTCGAGGATGTGCTTTACTAATTTCCACTCATAAAGGTCCTCCGAGCAGATGAGCGACAGCAGATTGCGCAGCGTCCTCGGCTCGGACAGATTGTAGCTGACAAGCGAGAAATAGAGCTTTGATTTCGGGTCGTATAGGATGTCGCATTTTGACGTGGTCGACGGGAAGCCGATTATCGCCTCGAAGCGCGGCTCACGTTCGGGGTCGTCGGGATCGAATTCGAGCATCAGCGACCGACCGTCCGCGTAGCGCAGTATATCGAAGATCCTGCCGTCGGGAGCTTCGACGACATTGCCCT
>ERZ1643251.3385-NODE-3385-length-14795-cov-4.451696_pt1 | contig 14795 bp, 9 predicted proteins | sample MGYA00579261_ERZ1643251 | MGnify/ENA primary metagenome ERZ1643251 (study PRJEB29033, sample SAMEA4952267) | chicken gut metagenome | biome: Broiler Chicken; feature: Gastrointestinal Tract; material: Caecum | place: Ireland | collected 2018 | study: Broiler...
GCTCGGCAGCGTCACTACCGTCAGCACAGACGAAGAAACGGGGCTTGTTTCCGCCACCATCTCCGTCACGCCCGTCAACTACGGCACTTCCACCTTCGATATCGCGGTGGGCAGCAAGTCCGTCACCGTCACCATAGAGATCTGCTCTTCCGGCATCCTCTATACGGCGACGGAAACAGAGAATGAAGTATACGTTGCCGGCGTGGGAGAAGCCTTCCCCGGCGGCGAGCTGTACATTCCGCGCCGCGTCGTCATCGACGACAAAGTCAACAGCGTCGGGCGCATCGGCAACGGAACTGCTATCGCGACCAACGGCAAGAGCATAACCGAAGTGCATACCGGCGACGGCGTGATGATGATCCAGCCCTATGCCTTTGACGGTATTTCTATTCAGAAAGCATACATCGGAACCTACGTGATTTGGATCTGGGAATATGCTTTCCAGAATACGGGGCTTGAAGTGCTCGACCTCACGAACGCGGTACGCCTTCAGGAGATCGGCGCGGGCTGCTTCATGGGCACGAACCTTGCGGAAGTAGATTTCAGCAACTGCGCCACCGCGATGGGGAACGGGGTGCTGAAAATCGGCGCGCAGGCATTCTTTAATGTTTCTTCTTTCACAGAAGTTACGCTGCCCGAAACGCTGCAAGGAGTTTATTGTTTCCAAAATACGGGGATGAAAACCGTCAACATGGGGGGCGATGACTTCTTTGCCCGAGGGCGTGTTCCTGAATTGTACGCTCGAAACCGTCAACTTTGACGGCACGAAGGAGCAGTTCAACGCGATGAAGGCGGCGTGCGATTCCGGTACGCAGTCCGTACTCACGGAAGCGACCATCGTCTGCACGGACGGCACGATCACGCCTCCCGTCATCTTCGAGGTGTCGAGGACGGATACGCCGATCTGCTTTATGGGCGCAATCTGGGGCGTCGAATATACATGGGACTTTGCGCCGCTCAACCTCTTCAAGTATACGGGCAAGGAAACGCTCCGCTATACGGTGAAGATTGGCGACGATTATGCGACCATGAACGGCAGCTCCTTCACCTATACCTTCGATAAGAGCAAGACGTACGATCTTACGTCTGACGGGAATGTTATCTGCACCGTCACCGCATATGCGGGCGAAGCGGATCAGACGGGCATTTCCACGACGGTCTGCGTCGTCGTCAGCGACGAGTAAAAGGGTAGATCTTATGAACCGAACCGTTTCCCCGCGCGGCTTTACTGCCGTGCGGGACGAGAACGGTACCGTGAGCCACGCAGATGTCGGCGGCAAACCGCTCGCCGGCATCTATGCGGCTCCGCCGTTCAAAATCGAATATTCCGTCTGCGGGGGCGCCCCGTCGGACGGGGATGCGTGGAAGTTCCGCTTCCTCCGCTGTACGCAGGAGGGGAACGTTACCCTCTCCGAATACCTCTCGGAGGACGGCGCCGTGCGCGTGACCGTGCGGCAGTGCGAGGAGGAGGGGCTGTACACGCAACAGGTAACCGCCGAAAACCTTTCGGACGGGACGCTGTGCATCAAACAGCTTTACAATTTTTTCAACGGCATAGACGCGGACGCGCTGGAAGGCGACTATTCCCGCCGCGCGCGCATAGGCGTCGTGCGCAGCGAATGGGGCGCGGAAGGGCAGCTGTACTGGTTTTCTCCGCACGAACTCGGCGTCATCCGGCCCACGCGGCACAAGACGGGGTACGCAGCCGAACTGTTTTCGCCCACTTCGCTCACCACAAAGAGATATATGCCCCTGCTCTTTATCCGAGATGTTCTTTCGGGCAAGGTATGGTTCTTTCAGCACCTGCCCGACGGGCCGTACTGCACGGAGATCGGGCTGACGGACACGGAGCGGGAGGAAGGGAGCTGCTTCAACGTCTCTTTCGGCGCGGGCACGAGCGAGCGCCACGGCTTCCGCCTTTACCTGAAAAAGGGGGAAAGCTACGCCTGCGCGGAGAGCATAGCGGGCTGCGCGGAGAGCTTTGACGGCTGTATCGCCGCGCTGACGCGCTTCCGCAGGAAAAAACTGCACCTCGCGGGGAGCGCGCCCCTGATGTTCAACGATTATATGAACTGCCTGTGGACGCAGCAGAGCGAGGGCGCCTGCCGCTCGCTCATCGAGGCGGCGGCGCGCGCGGGGGCGGAGGGCTACTGCTTCGACGACGGCTGGTACCGTGACCCCGGGGAGAACGGGCTGACGCATCTGGGAGACTGGACGGCGGCGCCCGGCCGCTTCGGCAAGGGCGGCCTCGTGGGGCTGATCTCCGAGATACGCGCAAAGGGGATGGTCGCGGGGCTGTGGACGGAGCTGGAAGTGTGTTCCCGCCTTTCGGACGCATACCGCATGCTGCCCGACGAATGCTTCCTCACGAACGATGGACACCGCATCTTCCGCAGCAACCGCTGCTACTTCAACTTCGGCAGCGAAAAGGCGAGAACGTATCTCATGCAGCGCATCGCCTCCATCTACGGCATGGGGGTGCGCTATATCAAAAACGATTACAACGGGCATCCGGGCGCGGGGGTAGATTGGCCGAACGCCTCGCCCGCGGCGGGGCTGGAACAGCATATGCGCGCGGTGAATGCCTTCTATGCGGAGGTGCGGGAACGGTTCCCCGACCTGTACCTCGAAAACTGTTCTTCGGGCGGCATGCGCGCGGACGGGAACACCAACCGCAATTTCCACCTGCAAAGCGTGTCCGACTGCGAGGAGTTTTACAAGATGCCGCCGCTCGTCTGCGGCGCGATGCTCGGGCTGCTGCCCGAACAGACGGGCATCTGGGCATACCCGTACCCGCGCGTGTTCTGGGACATGAACGGGGAGGAATACCTCACCGACGCATACAGGGAGGAACAGGCGGACGGACGGAACACCGCCTTCAACATGATAAACGGCATGGCCGGCGCGCTGTACCTTTCGGGGAAAATCGACCGCGCCGACGAAAACAACTTCCGCCTGATCGAAGAGGGCGTCAGCCTGTACAAGCGCCTGCGGCCCTTCCTTTCGGAAGCGGTGCCCTTCTATCCGCTGCCGCTGCGACATATAGGGGAGGATACATTCCATGCGCTGGGGCTGCGCGGCGGCCGCCGCGCCGTCGTCGCCGTATGGCGGACGAACGCAAAAGAGGATACCGTGCGCATTCCGCTGGAAGGATGCACAGGCGTGCGCGTCCTGTACGCAGCGCGGCCCGCGCCTTCGGTGCGTTTTGCGGAGGGAGAGGCCGCCGTCACGTTCGCGGCGCCTTACGAGGCGGTGCTGCTGGAAGCGCGCTTCGCCGACAGATAAAAGGAGGAAAACATGAAAGCAAGAGGCAGATTTCTGTGTGCGTTGATCGCGCTGGGCATCGCCGTCTGTTCGTTGCCGGGGCTGTGGATCGGCGTTTCGGCGCAGAGCACCGCGCTGTATGCACAAAGCTCGCGGTACAGCAAGCAGAACCAGGGGCGCGAATACGTGGTCAGCTACACCTTCGACAAGGCCGTCGGCACGGCGGGGGAAGACCTATCCGCGCAGGCGGATAAGCTCATCGTCAACGGCACCGCGCTTTCCGGCGTAGACGGGGTGAGCATCTCCGTTTCCGCGGAAGATACGCGGAGCATCGAGGCGGTGTTCCCCGCCGAAGCGGAGGCGGGCGGAGAACCTTTGCTCGAGGAGGGCGAGGGCACCGACAACCTCATCACCCTGCTCGGCGGGTTCGGCGGATCTTCCGGCAACGTCACGACGGCGAAGATCTTCTACCGTTACAGGGACGGGGCGCGCGTCGGCACGCGCGTATACCGCAGCGACGACCTCTCCGATTACCGCGGCGTGAGCGTCACGAGCATCTCCGTTCCCGAAATACAGAGCAGCAACCTGTGCCTGTACGTGTATTTTTCCGATGTCCTCTGCGACCGCAAGATGGTGAACTTTCAGGTGCGCGACCTCGCGTGGATGAAGGCGACGCAGGCGGGGAGCTACACGACGGAAGAGCTCGACCTGTACCACCAGTTCGGGCTGATCAGCGAGGACAACGAGGAGAGCATCATCTATAAGGTGCTGTTCGGGTGCGATTCTTATCAGGGGCTGGAGGGATACCCCGGCAACAACAACGGCACTGCGTACGACATGACCCCGCAGGGGCAGGTAAACGGGCTGGATATGTACACCGTTTACCAGGTACAGGAACAGACGGCGGATTCCACCCTCCCCGGCAACGGCGGGAGCCAGCAGGAACTCGTCGTGCAGATACATCTCGAAGACAACCATATGCAGATCATCCTCAAGGGCGACAGCACCAACGACGAGAGCCTCAACGAGAACATCGCGCCGGACGTCGCCGAGAACATGGCGCTCTCGTTGAAAGCGGGGCTGATGTTCCCCAACGGGTCTGTGCTCAAAGAGGACGTGTCTTTCTATTACGACCCCGCCGCGATGCTCTGGTACAACGCTGCCGAGCAGGCCGCGGAACCGCCCGCCGACGAAACGCTTTCCAATCAGGAAGGCTACACGGCGGAAGAACTTGCGGCGCTCGCGGGAGGCGGCGAAGGGTCGGGCTGCGGCTCGGCGGTCTTTGCCGGGAACGTGGCTGCGGCGGCCGTGCTGACGGGCTCCGCAGCGGTGCTCTGCACAAAACGGCGGAAACGTTAAGGGGGAAACGGTCATGAAAAAGATAACAAAGATAGCGAGCGCGGCGCTCTCCGCGTGCCTTGCCTGTTCCTTCCTCGCCGCCTGCGGCGGGGGCGGCGGAGAGGGGATCACCGTACCCGATCTGAACAACGGCTATACCTACACCAAGCAGTCGACGGACGGGCTGATGCAGTTTTACAGCTCGGACAGCGGGCTCGACGCCTTCCTGAACGAATACATGGAGCGCCACCTGCGTTACAGCGACAGAGCCGTTGACAACCTGAAAGTCGGCGACGCCAGCTCGGCGTGGAAGGAGTGGGAGGCGATGAGCGTCATGTGGATGAACACGGGCGCCATCGGGTACAGCCCCAAAGAGAATATCAAAAACGCGCTGACCAATATCTATCAGGACGATTTCGGCTTTATCTGGGTGGACAACGGCACGAGCGAGACGGACTGGGGGCAGAGCTGGGAATTCCCCAGCGACAACCACAGCAGCGGGAAGAACCATACCTATTTCGACGAGACGCGCGCGGCCGCCGTCACGACGGGCTGGAAGGCGTATACGGACGTGAGCGACGGCTACGGCGTCGTTCCGGGCGACGGCACTTCCACGGACTATATCTACGTGGACGGCAGCGACATCACGAGCGCGACCTTTGAAACGCTCTCTTCGATAGGGGACATGGCGGTTCCGTTCTGCGCGCCCTTCCTCGAGATCAACCTGACCCTCATCGACCGCGATTCTCTGGGGCACAGCGAGCAGATCGAGGATATCAACGTATACTGGCAGCTCAACGGCAGCGGCGGCTACGACGAGCAGCACAAGGTGTCTTACAGCAGCTTTTCCTCCAACTATACGGAGGTGTTCCCCACCTCCTCGCGCATCGTCTTCCCCATGTACGCGCATGCGAACTGGGGCAAGTCTGAAACGGATACCGTCACGGGCATGAAGATCGAGATCCTGTTCAAAAACGGCATCAACGCGCAGGTGAAAATCGACCGCATAGCGCTCGCCTTCGACGGGCGGCAGATCAACAACAACTCCGCCTTCCTCTCCGCGGCAGCGCACTGCTACAAGTACACGCAGGACGAGGAGTGGCTGGAACAGAACCTGCCCAAGTTCCGCAAGGCGATGCAGTTCTACTTCACGTACTGCACGCAGGAAGGGGAAGAGCTCGCGACGAAGGCGAACTTCGTCGGGCACGACGGGTCGAGCAACTACGGGCGCATCGCGCAGGGACAGTGGAGCGCGGGCGTCGGCCACGGCATCGGCGACGGGTACTGGGACTGCATCAGCAACCCGCTCATCGACGCCTATACGAACATCTATTATTACAAGGCATTGCAGGCGATGGCGTACCTCGAGGGCGCGGCGGCGGAAGCGGGCATCTCTTCGTCGGAAGAAGTGCGCGCGCTCAAACCGGACGTTTCGGGCTACGAATCCTATTCGCAGACGCAGGCCGGGCTGGAACAGAAGGCAGAGGCGGTGGCGGAACGCTTCCGCGAGTACTTCTGGAACGAGGAGACGGGGCGCTTCTGCCTCGGGTATCTCAACGACGACGATGCCGGGCTGCTTGCGGGCGCGCTGGACAGGACGGTCGATTTCGGCTACACCAAATATAATCAGGAAGCCGTCGAGCTGGGGCTCGCCACGCAGCAGCAGGCGGAGAGCATCATGAGCTGGATCAACGGCGAGCGCACCGTCGCGGGGGATACCTCCACGGGCGAGGATATTTACCGCTACGAATTTGCGCCCCGCTTTTCCACGAAGGTCAACGACTATCAGTATTGGTTCAACTACAACGGCACGCCTTCGGGCAGCTATGCGTGGGATAAGCAGATCATCAACGGCGGCGCGTCTTTGCAGAACGCCTATTACGACCTCGCGGCGGAAATGGCGGTCAACGGCACGGAGAGCGCCTTCGGCAAGCTGAAAAACCTGCAAAGCTGGTACGAAAAGGTAAAGGAAGTCGGCGGGACGGGCACTTCGTTCTACCGCGACTATTACCTGCTGGAGGGCGTGACGCCGCAGGGCAACGGCCGCAGCGGGGTTGTAGGGGTAGACTCCGAATTCGTGGAGGCGACGCTCCTGTACGCGTCCGTGCCGCTGCTCTTCTTCGGGCTGGACAGCACCGCCGCGGGGACGCTGAACATTGCGCCCGCGCTGCCCGATTCACTCACCTTCTGGAAAATGGAGAACGTGACTTTCGGCGACGTCATGGATGACGTGACCGTCGGCAAAAACTTCGTGCAGATCAACAGCGTCAGCGCGCAGAACGATTATAAGGTCTGCGTCACCCTCCCCAAACCGTCCGGCAGCTTCACCGTCCGCCAGCACGACCGCGTGCTGGAAGAGGGGAAGGACTATACGGTGCAGGGAGACAAGGTCGTGATCACCGTCCCGCTGACGAACGGCAGGATACAGACGGTATCCGCCTGACGCGGAAATTCAAGGAGGCAACGACATGAAAAAACTCATCAGCATACTTCTCTGCGCGGCGCTGTGCTTCGCGCTGTGCGCGGGCTTTGCGGCCTGCCGCTTTGAAACGGATACCCCCGATACGCCGCCCGGTTCAAACGTCGATGACGAAAAGAACGAGGACGCCGTCGTCAACCTGACCGTCGGCGTGCTGCAGGGCACCTATGAGCGCAATATCATGCTGAAATGGAAAAACGCCTTTCAGCGCGAGCATCCCGAGGTCGGCATCGACATCAGCGTCACCCTCGGCGCGATGGACGACATCGTGCGCTTCGACAGCGCGGGGCAGCTCCCCGACATCTGCTGGACGGCGGGGGATCAGCATTCGCCCTATTCGCAGGAATATTTCGTCGATCTGAGTGAGCTGGAAGGCGCGGACGCCTTCTTCGGCGGATTTTACGACGCCCTCATCGAAACGACGCACGCCACCGCCACAGACGATGCGATCTGGTTCGTTCCGCGCGACTACAACGCGCTGGTCGTGTATTATAATCAGACACTGTTCGAGGCCGCCGGCGTGGCGCTGCCGCAGCAGGGCTGGACGTGGACGGACTTTGAAAACACCTGCGCGCAGCTCATGGCGTCGGGACAGGTGCTCAAAGCGGTGGAGTACGACATGACGTGGCCGCCCTTCTCGCTGACGATGATGGCGAATTACGGCAGCAAATACTTCAACGACGACGGCACCATCGCCCTGCGCAGCGACGAAACGCAGGCGTGCTTCAACATGCTGCAGGAGTTCAACACAAAATATGCCCAGCAGGGCACGGGCGGCGGCTTCGCGCAGTATACGGAGGGGAGCGGCAAAAACATAGGTATGTTCATCGACGTGCGGCCCTCCCTCCCCGAGACTGCCGCGGTCGCCGCGGCTTCCGGCTGGAAGCTGGGGGCGGTCAGCTTCCCCAACTTCAAACAGGCGGACGGCTCCGACGGCTACGTCGGCGTCGGGTGCAGCGGCTACGCCGTCACGCAGAAGTGCGCGGAGGATACGGCGGAGTACGGCGGCAAGACCAAGCAGGAGTGGGCGTGGGAGTTCCTGCGCTACTGCATGAGCGAAGAGGGCTATGAAGAGGCGGCGACGCTGGGCGTGCTCGTCCCCGCGATAGAGTCTCTCGCGGACAAGGGGAGCTGGCGCGAGTTCGAGATGAACGGCGTATCCGTCAACCCGGACGCCTTCGTGCGGACGGACGCGACGCCCATCTTCCTCAACTACTATACCATGCACAACCCGAGCCAGCACGCTCAAATAATAACTGCTGGTGCAAATTTTTGGAGAAATGTTTTGCCAAACGGAGGAACTTATACTGAAAGTTTGAATGCATATCTTCAATATATGAACGACAAGACGGGCATCGTCGAATAAGGGGAGAGAAATGAAGGTTTCGCAGAGGACGAGGCGCAAAATATGGCAGAACGTGGAGGGCTGGCTGTACATACTGCCCGTCGTTCTCGGCATAGCTATCTTTACGGCGCTGCCCATCATCTATGCCTTTTATTGCAGCTTTTTCGATACGCCCATCAAGCCTTTCACCTTTACGGGGCTGGGCGAATTCGTGGGGCTCGACAATTACCTGAAAAACTTCACCGTGCCGACCTATCGTTTTCTCTTCTGGCAGTCGATGAAGGTCACGTTCGTGTACGCACTCATTCAGGTGCCGCTCACCCTCGTGCTCTCCTTTTCCCTCGCGCTGCTGCTCAATCAGCAGCTGAAGGGGATGCGGGTGTTCCGTACGCTGTTTTACCTGCCCGTGCTCATCCCCGCCGTGTGCAGCGGCATGCTGTGGTCGCGCATCACTGACCCGAATTACGGCGTCGTCAACGGCCTGCTCGAGGGGATGGGCCTGCCGGAAATGCAGTGGTTCCAATCGGAATCCACGGCGATGCCGTCGCTGATCTTCGTGTCGCTGTTCGGGCTGGGCGGGAACATGATCCTGTGGCTCGCGCAGCTGAAAAACGTACCGAAAGCGGTCTACGAGAGCGCGCTGCTCGACGGCGCGGGCAAGGCGCACAGGCTCTTTTTCATCACCATACCGCTGTGCACGCCCATGATCCTGTACAATACCGTGATGGGCATCATCGGTGTCATGCAGACGTACGCGCAGGTCGTTACTCTGACGGGCGGCGCGGGCCCGAATTACAGCCTGTACTTCTTCGTCATGAACATTTACGACAACCGCGTGAGCGAGTTCGGCTATTCCTGCGCTTTGAGCTTTATCCTGTTTGCCATTATCGGCGCGCTCACTTTCGTGACCATGCGCACGAGCAAATGGGTGTACTACGGGGAGGAGGGATGACCATGCAGGGCGCTACCGTCAACCGCCGCGCAGCGGCGGCACGCAGGATAGCCGGCTCGGCGGCGAGTTATCTCGTCTTGTGCGTGCTCGTCCTGTTCTTCCTCTTCCCGCTGTTCGTCATGCTCGCCATCAGCATCCTGCCCGATTCGGAGGTGAATACGCAGGTGCTGTTCTCGCGGCAGGGGATCATAAACCTCGGCACGTACCTGTCCATTTTGAGCGGCGGGTCGCGCTACCTGATGTATCTGAAAAATTCGCTTCTGGTCGGGCTGAGCGTCGGCATCGGCATACCGCTCGTCTCCTCGCTCTGCGCCTACGGGTTCTGCAAGCTGGAGTTCAAGGGCAGAGACCTGATGTTCGGCATCGTGCTTTCGACCATGATGATCCCCGCGGTCGTCACCATCATCCCGCTGTACACCATCTATGCGCGGCTGGGATGGGTAGACACGCTGCTGCCCATGTGGGTGCCCTCGCTGTTCGGCGGCGGGGCTGTCAACATCTTCCTCATGCGGCAGTTCATGCGCGGGATCCCAAACGATTTATTGAGCGCGGCAAAGCTGGACGGGGCAAACTCTCTGGTCATCTTCGTGCGCGTCATGCTGCCCCTGTGCGTGCCGGTATTCCTGTACGTCGGCGTCACTTCGTTCATGGGTTCCTGGAACGATTTCATGACGCCTTATACCTACCTGAACCGCAGCAGCGACAGCATCACCCTCGCCCTCGGCATCTATTTCGACTACGGCCCGCAGAGCACGCACTTTGCGAACGTGGCGATGGCGGCGGGCGTGATCATGATCCTGCCCTGCGCCGTGCTCTTCTTCGTCTTCCAGCGCTATCTGATGGAAGGGGTGGCGAGCACGGGGCTGAAAGACTGAACCATTCATCCGCAAAGGGAGAAACCGTATGAAGATAAAAAAGACGCTGTGCCTCATCCTCGCGTCCGCCTGCCTCTCGGCGGCCGGCTGCACGCCCGCCGTGCAGGATAAATACTATGAATACGACTACACGCCCGTCCATGCCTCGCAGGACAGGACGCTGGCGTTTTACAGCTCGGACGAGGACCTCGCGCACGTGCTCAACGATTATACCGAGCGCCATATGCGCTATAATGAACAGACGCAGATCCACAACTTCCCCGTCGGCGCGGGCCGCTCCGACTGGAAGGAGTGGGAGGCGATGGCAGGTTCCTTCTGGGATTCTTCCGCAGCTTATGGAACGCTCCCTTCGGAGTATGCGACCAAAGACCTCGTGACGGACTGGCTGCGCGCGCCCAACCTCGACGCGCAGGGCTACGTGATGCCGGACGGCGGCGGCGCCAACAGCTGGGGGCTGGGCTGGGAATTCCCTTCCCATCAGAGTTCGGGCGGGCTGTACTACGGGTTCGATTCCGACGCCGCGGGCTGGCAGGCAGCGGCGGGTACCTATCTCTCGGTGAACGATTCGCGGCTCACCGCCCGCACCGTAAACGGGGAACGCATCGAGATCACCTCTCCCGACATAAGCCGCACGGCGATGGGCATGCCCTTCGTGCAGATCGGGTTTTATCTTTCCCTGACGGATCGTTCCGCGGTGGACGACCTCTATATCTATTACAAGACGGCGTCGGACGACAGCTGGTCGGAGGATAAAAAGGCGGCGTTTTCCACCTTCTGCCTGCAGGGGTTTTCCCTCGAATACGGCAGCGAATATGACCTCGTGGAGGGCTTTTTCCCCATGTACCTGCTGGAAGGCTGGGGCAGGGACCGCGAAGAGATCACGGGGCTGAAAGTCGTCGTGCAGGCGGATGAGGGCAAGACGATCTCGGGCAATATAGCGATAGACTGGATAGGCGGCGAGTACGACGACAGGCACGTTCTGAACAACTGCAATTATATCATCGCCGCCAAAGAGATCCTCTCCTTTTCGCAAGACGCGGCGCTGCTGGCGGAAGTGATGCCGAACGCGCGCAGGGCGATGAATTACCTGTACTATCAGCTGAAAGGGGAGAGCGGGCTGATCTCCACCGAATACCTCGTCGGGCACGACAATCGCGGTTCGCAGGTGAACTTCGGGCTGGGGGACGGCTATTGGGACGTCTCATCCTTCCCCGACGTGAACATCTACTGCAACATCTCCTACTACAACGCGATCAAGGCGATGAAGTACCTCGAGAATATGTGCGCGGAGTACGGGATAAACGCGGGCGCCGCCTATACGCAGAACGAAAACCTGGACGGGCGCTACCGCTACGAGCTTACCGAAGAGAGCCTCGGAGAGCTTGCGCAGCTGTGCAAAACGCGGTTCGAGGAGTATTTCTGGAACGAAAGGACGGGGCGTTTCCATGCGGGCGTGCGCAGCACGAACGGCTCTTTGCAGGATAACGGCTATCTCATGTTCAACCAGCAGGCGATCGCCGCGGGGCTGGGCACCGAAGAACAGCGCGCGAGCATCATGAGCTGGATCAACGGGGAGCGCGCCGTACAGGGGGACAACAGCACGGGCGAGGACATCTATTTCTACGAATTTGCCCCTCGCTTCTGTACCGTCGAACTTACGCCGGACGTGTTCTGGAGCGGCGTGGGCATGTTCGGCACGAACGTAAACAACGGCGGCACGGCGCTGCATCTGACCTATTACGACCTCGTTTCGCAGGCGCGGACGGACGTCAACCGCGCGGGCGAACGGCTGAACGCCTTTGTGGAATGGTATAAAAAGGTGGAGGCGGCGGGAGGCTCCGGCTGGAATTTCTACCGCGACTACTATCTGCCCACGGGCATCAGCCTGCAGGGCGGCGGGCAGGGCGGACAGATCGGCCTGGACTACGAGTTCCTCGAGGCGGCGATCGTCATCCGCGCCATACCCGACGCGTTCTTCTCGCTGGAACCGCTGGAAGGCAAGACGCTGGGCGTTGCGCCCGACCTGCCGGACGGGCTGCATTATATCCGCATGGAGAACCTCACCTACGGCGGGCACTATTATGACCTCTCCGCAGGGCACTATTTCGCGGCGCTTTCAGGCGTTTCCGCCTGCGGGACGCCCGTCTCCGGGCTGAAGGTGCAGTTCACCTTCGAGGAGCCGGATTTCGCGTTCAAGGTCTATGCGGACGGCGAGGAGACGAACGATTACACGCTGTCCGGCGGTAAACTTACCGTTACGGCAGACTTTGCGGACATTATGATAGAGATCAGGAAGGTGACGGAATGAAAAAAGGAAGAAAGCGGATCTTCGCCGTGCTGTGCGCGCTCGCGTGCGCGGCGTTGCTGGCGGGGTGCGCCCCCGCTGCGGAGAAGGAGCCGGGAGGGGACGGCCCGGTCGACCCGCCTCCCGCCGAAACGGTGTCGGAACTGACATTTGACGAGGGGACGGCGGAAGAGTACGTGAACTGGTACGGGCGCTATTACCGCGACGAACGCGCGGGCAGCGTGTTCGTCAACAACTCAGCGTCCGGCTTCGAGGTGCGCTTCGACGGCACGCAGCTGTCCGTGCAGCTGCGCAGCCGCACGGCGTCGGCGGGATTTTTCGACAGTTCCGAACAGAGAAACAGGCGCACGTATATCGGAATTTCGACGGACGGCGGTGCGTTTGAGCGGCGGGCGGTATCGCAGACGGAGCAGGTGACCGTCACCCTCGCGGAGGGGCTCGCGGAAGGGGAGCACACCGTGAAGGTGCTCAAAAGCACCGAGGCGATGGGCTTCGACCTCGAGGTGTTTTCGCTCGAAACGGACGGCGCCTTCCTCTCCGCGCCCGAAAAGCCCGCCCGCAAGCTGGAAATCTACGGAGATTCCATCACGGCGGGGCACACGGCGCTGCGCAGCGGCACCGCCGACGAAAAGCTGACGACGGAGACGGAGGACGCGCTCTCCTCTTACGGCTTTGCGGCGTCGCAGCTGCTCGGCGCGCAGGCGAACGTTTTCTGCGTGAGCGGCGCGCGCATGGGCGACTACGGGGACGCGGCGAACGTCATTCCCAAACTGTACGAAAAGACAGACCCCGCCGCGCCCGGGAGCCGCGCGTGGGACTTTTCGCTGTACGTGCCGGACGCGGTGATCGTCGACCTCGGCACCAACGACATCATCCTGAACGATGCCTCCTTCGGCACCGTGTTCGAGGCAGATTACAAGGCGTTTGCGGCGGAGCTGCGCGAAAAGTATCCTTCCGCTGCCATCGTGGTCTGCTACGGCAGTTACGGCAGCGCGGCCGTCGCAGCGCAGAACGCGCTGTTCGCGCGGCTGGCGCAGGAATTGGATGCATCGCTGGGCAACGTGTTCGGGTTCGAACTGACGCGCGCGGCGAGCGGGCATCCCAGGCAGGAGGAACACGCCGCGAACGCGCAGCGGCTCGCTGCCTTTCTGGAAGAGAATATCTTCGCATAAGGAGGGGAAAACATGGCTTTTCGCAAGTGCGCGGCGCTCGTCGCCTGCCTGATGCTGCTTTTCGCCGCGTTTGCGGGCTGCTCGGGCGGGAATACGGAGCAGGATCCGCCGGATACCGGACAGCCCGGAACGCAGCAGCCGCTCGAACCGGAAACGCTCACCTTTACGGAGAGCGCCCGGGAGGACAGGATACAGTGGTACGGCCGCTGTTATCACGATGCGGCGGAGGGCACGGTGAGCATAAGCAATGCCTCCGCGGGCTTCGAGGTCGCTTTCTACGGCACGAGGCTGGCGGCGGAGATCTTCGCCGACGCGTCGCAGATGCGTCCGCCCGAACTCAGCGGAAACGGCTATGCCTATCTCTTCCTCGACGGGGAGACGTCGTATAAAGAGGCAACGCTCATCGAACTCCCCGACACCGGCGGCGCGGCGCAAAAGGTCGTGCTGGCGGAGGGGCTGGAAGAGGGCGAGCATACCGCAAAGCTGATCAAGGTCACGGAGGCGAAGTATACGGGGGCGTACGTGAAGTCCGTCACATCCGACGGCGGATTCCGGCAGCCGCCCGCGCGCCCCGCGATGAAGATAGAGATCGTCGGAGACAGCATTTCCGCGGGTGCGAATGCGATGCGCACGCAGGACGCGGATCTGACGGATACGGGCAGCGAAAATTCTCTGGCATCCTACGGCGCGGTGGCGGCGGGGATGCTGGGCGCGGAATTCAACACCGTGTGCCGCTCGGGGCTGCTGCTCACCGATTCTTATGCGAATATCTTCGATTACTATGAAAAATACGGGGAGAGAGACCCCGCCGCGTGGGATTTTTCGCTGTACGTGCCGGACGCGGTGATCGTCGACCTCGGCACCAACGACAAGCTGCTCGGCATATCCGACGCGGCTGTGCGCGCGGCGTACAAAAGGCTGCTCGACCTGATAACGGAAAAGTATCCGCAGGCATACATCTTCTGCTGCACGGGCGCGATGAGCAGTGTTTCGGCCGACATAGCCGCGCAGCTCGGCGCGATCGCCGCGGGGCTTGCGGAAGAATACGGCGGCAGGGGCACGCAC
>ERZ1643251.3387-NODE-3387-length-14788-cov-19.400190_pt1 | contig 14788 bp, 7 predicted proteins | sample MGYA00579261_ERZ1643251 | MGnify/ENA primary metagenome ERZ1643251 (study PRJEB29033, sample SAMEA4952267) | chicken gut metagenome | biome: Broiler Chicken; feature: Gastrointestinal Tract; material: Caecum | place: Ireland | collected 2018 | study: Broiler...
ACCGCTCAATGATGGCAGTTTCAAAGGAAATTCCCTTGAGCTTGGGTACCTTGAGGGTGACATCCCCGGAGGTGGTGGTTAGGCTGCGGTTGTAGTGGCCGCTGCGATAGCCCTGACGCTGCTCATTGCGCTCGTACCGGGCCGCCTGGGTCAGCTTCTCCGCCTCGGCCTCCAGCAGTTCGTTGAGGGTTTCCTCTACGCTGCCTCGTACCAGTTCTTTGATTTGACCCTTGATTACTTCCTCGTTAAGCTGTACAATCTTTTCGGACATGGTTTGCTGTCTCCTTTCAGAATGGTGTGTCGTGACTTCATTCTACCAGAGGGCTGCAAACCATGTCTCTTTTTAACTACTTTTCAATTTGCGAAACTTATTCTACCTTATCACCTTATCGGCTGGAGCGATTTCTCTAGCCAAGTAGCTATTAGAAAAGAGCAAAAAAACCGGCTTCCGGTTTGCAACCGAAAGCCGGGCAATATAAAAAACCAAGGCATTATGGTGCTATCATGTGGCATCCCATAATTCACTTACGAGAGCAATAACCTTTTTGTAGCTGAGATGATTCTGCTTAAAGGAACCGAATAAACTATTGGCGTTCTAAGCGGCTCTTTCATCGTTCATATCCCTCGTAGGAATAGACAATTTTTATTTAGGCCGGCGATAAGGAGTTTCAGAGCCGCTTATATCTACATATTTCATCCAAAACTTATTATGGGCACAATAGTGCCGCAGAGACTCAATAACTGCTTTTTGATTTTCGCAAGGTGAAACCTTGATGCTATGAATCGGTAAATGTCCCTCGCACCAAATCTTGACATCAGGAAATAAGCGGGTAGCCTGTCTGGTGTCTCCTATCAGAATTCTATCTAAAGCTTTAAATATTTCTTTCTGATTTTCCCCTTCTCCTATAACAATCTGAGGTTTTCCCTTCCAGTCATCCATATTTATCAGTTGATATTCAACTCCGTCTTTTCCTCTTAGCTTTTCCATAATAGGAGGGGATTCCATAACCCGACGCAATTCAGTTTCGGCAAGCTCCTGAAGCCCATATAGACGTATTTGCCGGACTGAAGATAATGTTTTCTTCTTTCCAAAGCTAATCGTAATATATGGTTTTTTTACTTCCTCCGACTCATAATACTGAATATAATCATCAAGAGGATAGATAGCATTTCCACTATGTTTACACAGAGTGTTCTGTATTAGTAACCGGTATTCATCTTCTTCACAAAAGCCTGCGTGTTTAATGAACGGAATTGTAGCATTAATAAATGCTTTACAGGCTTGCTCGTCAGACGATTCGTCGATTTCCAATATCTTCTTCCTCAATATATTTTTTAGTTCGCCTTCTGAAATTATTTTTGAATTTCCATCAACCTTTTTCCCCACATACCATACCGGAAAAAGCTCGATTTTCTGTGCTATCTGTTCATCACTGGAAGCGTTTTGGAAATAGTAATGAGGTCTTGTCTCATCAAAAGAAAACCCAATACTCACTCCATCATTGCGGCAATAGCCTCTCCACTGACTCAAAACATCACTACCACCGCAAAAGCAGGAAATGTAGCAGTCGATTTCCTCTCCACCGCCATCATCAAGCCAATCCGCATACTTTTTCAACGAATTGTCAGCTCCCTGGGAACACAACTCCTTTATAATGCGAATTCCTTTTTTTATTTCTTCGCTGTCATTGGAAAACCTAGCCTGCGTTGCGCGGAGGCTTTCGCTTTCTAAAATAGCCCATAAAGTCTGCATGGAAGTATAATGATAATATATTCCAGGTAGAGCAGGCTCTTTACAGTTCATATCTAACTTTTTTGAAGGTATTCCAGATACTTGAGGCATCCTCTGCCAGCCCCCTTATATTAATTCTTTAACAAACTTCTCGTATTCTCGTGGCAGCCTTAAAGGAACGCTACCACCATTTTGCTCTTCCGATATACTAAGATCAGCATTTGTTCGCTCATATCCATTCCAGCACCAAGAAATATTTTCAAACCTAGCGCACTCTTCAGGAAAATATTTTCTATCTTCATCACTCTGACGGCGACTTAACTCACTCAACACGGGTGCAACCACACCAATGCTCGCGTCCGATCTAGAATAAATGATGTGAAACATTTTTTCAGGGTTTATTCTGTCGTATCCCTCAATTTTTTTTCCGTTTTTGATTCTTAGCAGTTCCGCATATATCTCACAACTATATTCATTATCTGCCCAATAGCGTTCAACAGATGGCGCACTGATATTTTGACTATTTAAGAGTACATCAATAAGAATTAGCACGTTTTCCTCTGAATGATCATTGAGAAATTGGAATATCGCAGAGAAAACTTCGTCTTTTCTTCCTTCCAAAGTGACTCGAGAACTGGTCTTGTCAATATCCTTGAATGATGTTAATGAATCTAGTTTTAGAGTGGGTGAAGAACTAAAGCAAAAAGTATTATCTTCGCAAAACCCTTCGTTGATAGTTTTCAAATATTTTTGAATCATTTCAACCATCTTCATATGATCTTCGATAACTAATAAATTAGGCATTTTGATTCACCTCTTTCTTATTACTGTAGCATAGGTAACTTGATCGTAAAATATGTTTTCTGTGCTTCTTCATCATAAGAGTAACAGGCTTTCAAATCTCCTGCTAATCGCATACAGTGCGCCGTGCATCCAAGGGAAAACCCTTTGGGGATAGAACTCCCCGTAGAGTCAAATTCAATAGATTGCTTTAGCTTATAATTTTCTTTCAAACACCAAATATGCAGATTAGTGTTGGATTGGGCAACGTCCACTTGATTCTTGAACACGAGGTATCTGGGCGAGCCAGAACCACTTTCAATATACATTTCTGCAAATGACTCTTTTGCGCCATACTTCTCGATATTACAGAGAATATCTACCAGAAAAGCTCGAAGATATTTGCCCGGGAAAGAAATGTACTTGTATACTGGCATACCAGACAAATCAAGTTTTCCATCCGAGCTTTTAAGAGTGCTTTTTGCACCATATAGCCGTGCACCATTAATTTCTTCCGCCGTTTGGCCATGCCCGAAACGCAACTTGAAAGATGGGAAATCTGTTTTTGAAAATCTGATTAAATCTTCCACTTTGTAATATTGATTTTCATCTTCGTCGTGTAGTTCTTTGCCCTCGCCTTGAAGATTGTCTGCCGACTTGAACTGTCCTTGTCTGTCACTGATGACCGCTCGGAAATACATAGCAATCAAAACATTATAAGTAAGCTTAAGGAATTGGCTTTGATCTTGTGGTGTGCTCTTTTGATCCGGGTCAAACAGTATACCAAGGATATTTCCATCATCCCTTGAAAAGTGCTGACTAATCAGACGAGTCACACCGGAACTATCGGTATGAGCGCCCGCTTTCTCTATTGAAAGCCAGTCAATACGCCACGTTTCCTCTGTGCGTTGTCCAAAGAGATTTCCACTAAAGTCTTTTTCAATCCGTTGTTTCAAGGCTTGCCTAAAAGACAAGAACCCCTGAAGTTGCTTCAGTACTTCCATGAGATCTTGGCTTTGCTGGGATGGGTAAAAAAAAGCAAAATAAAGATGTCCGGTCATGCCGTCTTGTAAGCGGTCAGTATAGTCAAGCCTTACATAAGCAATCGTACAGGCTTGGCGTGTATAGCTTTGAACCTCTTTATCTTTCTGTTTTTCGCCTACTGAAACTATGCGGACGGTATCTTTGATCGATAATAATTCTTGGCTGCAAGGACGTTCCGAATTCAGATTGTGATTACAATAAAAGTCCAGAAGCTCAGACCTCAAAATATCGACTCTCTCCCCATCTCCTTGGGCACTGGCAAGCAATGTAATGTTTCGATATTCTGTTTCATCAGTCAAATCTTCTTGGGTCCTTGTCTGGAACATCACTGCTTTTTGGGCCCCCATAAGTTTCCGAAAAGAAGTAAGCAGATCATTGTACTCTTCCGTCTCAATCCTCCTGTGAAAATCCTCAATTTTGTTTTCGGATTTTCCCCATCTTTTTAGAAAGGCAGTCCGAGTTTCATTGCAAATGCTTTCCAGATACATTGATGCAAAAAACGAAAGATATGTATACTCAATTTTGCTGCTTTCTTTTAATTCGTCACAAATGCACGCTTCCAAAATCTGCTGCAACTTAGTTACCCGAAATGCGCAGTCCTTGGTAACAAAGAGCATCTTCTTAATCTGAATACATAAAAATTCAGGAAACGGTTCCTCTCTTTGCCAACCCAAAGCTCCTATGTTTCGCTCTAATGCCAATCCCTTAGCCAGGATTGCCTTCAGTTGATTTTTTCGACAAAATACAGTGGACCCCATTGCGCAAAGTCTGGCAATGGTTATTCGATATAAGTCGCAAATCAAACTTGGACAGGTATCGCTTTGAATCAGCGAACGCACAGTATCATAAAGCGGAGAATCCGGTGTTTTGTTATCCTCAATAAAAATTGATAAAATGGACAATAAAATACGGAACGCCACTGGCTGAACGACCTCTTGAAATACTATATGCTCTCTGGAAATGATTATCAGATAGGAAATCAAATATTCTATTTTCTCTGCTTCCGATTGTTTCTGATGCAAACGGCCATTGATTTCTTCGCATATTATATCATGTGCATTTTCTTTTGTTATCTTTCGTTTTTCAGATCGTTCTTTCAAAAGCGCCCATAATACTTCCGAGCACTGCAACCGCCTTAAGCCCCTAGTCTTATAAAACTCATCGTCAGAATATAGATTATTATTTTGCACTTTGTCAATTTTGGCATCAGAAAGTTTCTTAAGCTTATGATACTTTTCTTTTTCCTGCCAGTGCCGCTCAACATAAGTCAACGCTGATTCCCGTGCAAGAGTTTGAATGCGTACCACTTTATTGCATATCGGGCAAGAATCACCATAAGAGCGTATGGCAGGAGTATTCAATTGTATAAAAGCGTAGACCGGCAATATCAGAGATTCGTCAAGATCTTTTTCCAAGTTGGGTTGCCAAAAATAATTACACATTGTCTGTTTGGAATTTCGGTTTACCAACAAAATAATTCCCTTAAATAGATTGACCGAGAGGGCAAAAGATTCCTTGACTACTCCAGCGAATTCCCCCAACATACTAGAAATCAACGACTTTGCACGATTAATAGTACTCCCTGTTAAAATAATGTCGTCCACAAAATAGAAGTTCAAGTCGAGATTGGCTACTTTAGAATCCCGACAAAGCTGTTCCATTGCAGAACGATAATTCTGAAACTTGGCTACAAAGCTATCTCGAAACTCTTTCTTTACATCGAAGTTTATGATGTATGCTGCACCACCGAACACTTGATCATTTACAGCGGCCACAAGAGACTCGTTGCTAAAATGTTGCGGAGACACAATAATGTTAATCTGTGCTGCCATCCGATTTTGTATGTTTCCAAGTTCTTTTTCCCGAATTTCACGAAACCACGCAGTAAGTTGCGGATTTTCACTACGCAAGTAATCGTTGAGTAATGCTGCAGTTCGAATGTAAAACTGGTAATGATTTCCAGAACGATTGAGATGGCTGTAGTAAAGGTATTCCGCGCTGTCTTGATTTTGTAAAAAGGCTTGTGTGTAATTACCAGTTTGTTTGTACTTTAATTGTAATTTCGACGGCTTATTTGGCTTGATCAAAATCATGGGAACAGTCGACGTTTCATTGGTTTGAATCAATGGTCGTTCCTCTAGGTAAGACTTTGACTGCAAGCAATATACACAGTCTTCGGCAGAATACCATGTTGTTTGAAGTTCAATAAGGTAGTTGCATACTTTGTCTGTCAGAAACTCTAAGTTTCCCGAAGGGCTAGAAACGGTATGATTTTTTTGATCGCACTCAAGATGCACCTTATCGGTTATTTGAACAATCACTATCCCTTTTTTGTATGCCTGATTCAGCAGTTCATTTTTGTTTTGTTCAGAGAAAACTTGCTCTAATTGAGCGTTCATTTTCTTTCCAATAGTAGTTAGTGTAGTTCCAATACCATAAAGATACACGACACAGAGCTTTTTAATAGGGGATTCCATCACCCCCTCAATATAACGCACTCTTTGTTCACTGAGCTCTGCCACAGTGATATATTTCGGGTTTTCAAAAACCGCATAATATACTTTGCGCCCTTTATCACGAAGTTTCTGAGCAGCTGCAAAGAGCATTTGTTCAGAGTAGGTTTCATATCCGTATAAAAGGATATCTGAATCAGCGTCTATCCTCTTATCCGCCAAAATGGTTTCACAAATATAATGTGCGAAGATTTGGTACCAGTACAAATTAGCAAATAAAAGCTGCCCTTCATAAAAGGTATTTAAATGTACACCACCAACTCTTACATGGACATCCTGTAAGCAACACCCCAAATCTTCTCCATGAATGTCATTCCTTAGTACAGTTTCTAGATTTTTATGGTACCATTTGTTGTGCTTTGACAAAATTGGTCTACTATTTGGTTCCACTACCTCCATGCGTGGCAGAAGATCAAACGGAAAGGCATTGATTTCTTCCTTGCATTCATTAGGAACCACTTCTCGGCTTGCGATATGAGATAGTATGCCTAATATTTCTGATGAAGTACCAGCCACCAAACGTCGGCTTCTACAATAATCAGCAATCACACTCAGTTTCTCTCCCGCAAACAAAACCTCTTCTTTATAATCATTAGAAACCACATATAGCTGACATCCTGCCATTAAGCGATTACCCTCGCTTCGATGATAAAAAAGCGCAAATTGTCTCGTAAATTGTGCAAGCTGACTTTTAGAAAGACCATAAAGTACAATATACAAAAACTCATTCTCATTGTCTTGTAAAGCTGCATTTGCTTTCAGTCCAGCAATAACTTGCAAAATAATTTTTGCTACAATTTCTGTTCGACCAAACACCCTCCCGCTTATATCAGAAAGGTAAAAATAGAAAACATATCGATTGATCTCGTTATTGGAGAACATGCGTAATCTATCTGCCACTTCTGAAGCAGCGTCTTTAACCACCTTTTCTTTCTTCTGTTGATAACCTAAAGAAGTATCTTTAATCGTACAGCGAACGACATTAGAAAGGGGTGTGTTAAAATATTCAGAAAAGCCTTCCTTAAAAACAATATTTCGGGATACCGATGGAACGATATATTTCGGCTTCAGCAAAATGGAAAGGCTGTTTGGTCTCTCTTGGTTTTTCAGCAGCTGTTGATTCACTGGAATAAGAATATCGTATTCGGTTCCAGGGATGTGTAAGGTATTTCTTACAGCACTATTACATGAGATACTATTGGAGTCCAAAGAGTACCAATCTCTATCCGTGACAACGGCCTTACTGCCACTTTTAACTGTGAAGCACCCTCCATACTGATTGACAACATTCCGAAACACTGATAAACCATAATGATGGATAATTTGTTCCGATTTGTTTAAATACTGATCATAAGCAATAGCCGTTTTTTCAAAATTTTCTTTAAAATATGCAGGGACTTCTCGGTCCATAAAAATATGGGACAGGGTCAGATCACCAATCCTCGATTTCTCCTGAACATTATCCAAAATTCCGTTTTCTGAGAAATCAACGAGAGATATCCTCATATACCACCGAGCTTTCTCTTCACCCTTTTTCTGGAATGTATTTTTTATTTTCTCCCAATTATCATTTATCCGTACGCTTAGTACACCTCCATTTGTATGGCTGATGATATTTTCTGCCACTTGAAGAATACAATCGCCAAAATCGCAACAAACTTCTAGAAGTCTTTCTATTTCGTTGCGGCTGTAAGGGCTCCCCGAATTCCACATTTTTTTATATAACATCGCAAAGAGAAGTTGTGAGATGCCCGATGTACTATAAAGCCTATCTTCAATTTCTACTGCAGATAATTTTTTATTGAAATCATTGAGCCATCCTGTAAAGTATTGTTTTAAACAATAAGTGTAAAGTTCACGTTTTGTTTTCAGACTCTCCAAGACATCTTCTTCAAAGGACAGTCGCCCTGTCTGCTGTGAGCATACACCAAGAGCCCCTTTCAAAGACTCAACATCTTGAAATAGTGGGTTTGCCAAAACTTCATAAACATCGCTACTTGAACTAGGTAGATAAATAGACGGTAGCCACTCTGAGGAGAGAGAGAAGCGCTGCGGTAGCCTTTTTGCCGTACCATCTGGCATTCTCTGCTTAATTGTAACTGAATGTTTCGAAAGTGTTTGTAAAAAAAAGTAACTACCAACCTTATGGTAATATGTTTCTGGGCATTCGAAATAGACGATGTCGTCTTTTCTCAGCAACTGATTGACGATAAGGAAAAAATAACGATAAGTAAAAATATCTACATCGTCGTCACTTTCAATCTTAATAGTCAAAACAATTTGAGTTCGATTTAAGGTTTCAGAGGGCAAAGAAACAAAATAATCCTTGCACTCCAAATCAGACAACTCACTTTCGCTTTCTGAAATAAGTTTACGATACCCTTCATGTGAATTTACAAATATCCGGAATTCAAAGGGAAGATTGTCAATCACCCCATCTGACAAATCATTCCTTTTATTTAGAGCAATATTTAAAAAGTTGAAAGCACTAATTAATGCCTGTTCGTTACACATGCATTCAACTTCTACTCGATAATCCCACATTTCCTCACCTTCCACTTAGCGTTTCTTACCGCCATCCGGCAATACGATTGTAGTATAAATATACCATATTTTATAAACCGTTTCAATTTTATTTATATTTTTTAACAATTTCCGTGCCTAATTGATACAGCGTAGTGTTGTGGTATACAATAAAACCCTATCGCAATTGAATTATAAAAGTATTGCTTAAATCTCAGAGAACGTTATCTATCAAAAAATTGAAATTATAGTTTCTCATTCCGCCAAAGTATACATAAGAAAGCCTCCGATCTTATCGATCGGAAGCTTTCGGTACGCCATCGGGAACTCGAACCCAGGGCCCACTGATTAAAAGTCAGTTGCTCTCGCAGATGAGCCTAAGCAATGGTTAACAACGGGGGGTGCGGATTTTCCAATCGAAGTAATCCTCTTGAGTTATTGCTCCAGCCTCAAAGAGTGACTTTTTGGTGCTCCAGGCTGTAAGGAAATTTTGGACTGCTTCATCGTGTATTACAATGGCTACGCAGCCTTTTTGTGTCTGTTTGTAAGTTCTTGGACAGTTTTCTTTGTTTCGAAAAGACAATTCAATAAGGGTGGTATCGTCCTGATCTAACCAAAGCAGATTGTGGATCAATGCCTGCAACGTTTCCTCCGCTTCCAAGGAAAGCATTTCCTCCGGTACGTTCAAAGCATGAGCTATTTTATTGAGTTGGTCACGTTTGGGTGTTCGATACCCCATTTCATATTGGGCTATACGATTTGCTCCGTTCTTTCCCAATCCAATCTTCTCTCCTAACTCACGTTGCGTCATGTGCCGATGTTGACGAATTTGGCGAATCCTTACCCCGATTTTCATAACGTGATGATCCCCCCTTTCGTCGGTTAATGCGACTTGCAATATTCTCTCCGTCTGCTATTATAATATTAGTCTCAGTTCGTTGGCTGGTTTGCTTTCTCGAACCTACCATTTGGCTGTTTTCTCAGCAGTTTTATCCGCATAATTTTCTCAACCTTTACCGTCGTTTCCTATTTTTCGTCGCTTTAAAGATATTTTTTGTGTGGCATTAGCCCCTCACCACGTTACACATGGTAGAGCACCTGACTGTTAATCAGGGTGTCCTCGGTTCAAGTCCGAGAGGGGCAGCCACCAACGGCGGAACTTTGGTTCCGCCGTTTTTCTTTTTGCCGCGCGCTTGACGTCCGCTTTTCGGCCCTCCTTTTCAGGGCTCTTTATACGCGCAAGAAAAAAGCGTCCCCTGCCGGGTTTGCGGCAAGGGACGCTTTATTGCTTTATCGGGGTTTACGCATACAGCAACCAGAAGTAGATATAGGCGGGGATGACGGCGGCGAGGGTGAAGGGGATGCCGATGCGGCAGAAGTCGCCGGTCTTGACCTCGTAGCCTTCGCGGCGCAGGATGCCGATGCCGGTGATGTTGGCCGAAGCGCCGATCGGCGTGCAGTTGCCGCCCAGCGTCGCGCCCGAAAGCAGGCCGAAGTAGAGCAGCGTGGGGTCGATGCCCAGCGTGCTGGCCAGGCCGGTGACGACCGGCAGCATGGTGGCGACGTAGGGGATGTTGTCGATAAAGGCGGAGAACAGCACCGACGCCCAGACGATGACCGTGTAGATCACAAAGACATTGCCGCCGCCCATGCGCGCCAGCAGGCCCGCGGCCGCGTCGACGACGCCCATGTTGGTGATGCCGCCGATGACCAGGAACAGACCGAACAGCAGGCCGATGGTCTCAAAGTCGATCGACTTGATGGGGCCGAGGAAAGCGTCCGCGCTGCGGGTGCGGGCGAAGGTATAGACCATGCCGATGACGAACAGCGACACACAGATCAGGCCGTTGGTGATGGCGGGCTTGACCGGGATGAACGAGGCCGAGATCAGCAGCGCGATCATGCCCACAAGCAGGACGGTGGGCACATAGTCGGTCACGGGGGTCAGCTCACCGCGCTGTTCGATGGAGTCTTTTTCCTTGCGGAACAGCCAGGCCAGGATCAGCGCAGAGGCAATGGCGCCGAGCTCGACCGCAAAGAAGATGCCCGGGCGGCCCTTGTACCAGAAGAAATCGAGGAAGCTCATGTCCGCATAGGAGCCGAGCATGATGGCCGTGGTATCGCCCACAAGCGTGGCCGCGCCCTGCAGGTTGGAGGAGACGGCGATGCCGATGATGAACGGGACCGGGTTGGTCTTGAGCTTTTTGCAGATGGCCAGCGCGACCGGCGCGACCATGAGCACGGTGGCGACGTTATCCACAAAAGCCGAGATGATGCCCGCGAACAGCGCCAGCGCCACGGCGGCCATCTGCACGTTGGGCACCTTGAGCATGATCATATCGGCCAGGCGGGCGGGCATGCGGCTGTCGATGAACAGCTGCACCAGGCCCATCGTGCCCGCGATCATCAGCAGCACGTTCCAGTCGATCGCGCCGAAGATCTGGTCAAACGGCAGCATGCCGGTGGCGATGAAGACCACCGCCGAGCCCAGCGCGATGTAGGGGCGGTATTTGGTGAAGGTCAGCATCAAAACATAGGTAACGGCAAACAGGATCAGAGCATAGATCATAGTCATACCAGCTTTCCGGGCGCAGCGCGCCAGTTTTTCTGTATATGGGGATAATTATACAACGGCGCGCGCCAAAATGCAACGCGGCGGCAGGCGGAAAAGGGCGGATTTGGACATCCGTTCGTTTTCTTTGTCAAATCTTAGTTGGACAGACCCGTTTTTCCGTGATAGGATAGAAATAAGAAGAAGTCCCCCCGCCCGGAAAACGCGCAGTGCGGCCGGGCGCGGGCGCCGGTTTCATCCTGTGCAAAGGAGGTCCCCCCATGAAAAAGCTATGTTTGACGGCGGCCGCAGCCGCCCTGCTGGTGCTGACCGCCTGCGGCGCCAAAAAAACTGCCCCGGTCGTGACCGAAATGAACACGGTCTTTTACGACGCGGACGGTTCACAGCTCGCCACACAGCGCACCGTGAACACCTACGACGAAAAAGGGCTTGCGCTGCGCACAGAGATCGAGCAGGACGGCACGCTGTTGATGCGCCTGGAATCCACCTATAACGAGGACGGCGTGCTCACCGGCAGCGTCCAGTACGACGGCGCGGGCAATGTGACCGGCACCAACACCTATGATGAAAACGGCAACCTGCTCACGCTTGTCTCGACCACGTCGGTCGCGACCCCAGAAGGCGGGATCGAGACCGGCGAGATCCGCCGGACCTGCACCTATGACGGGCAGGGCCGCCTGCTGGAGGACGTGTTCGAGACGCCGTACAGCACCGAGATCAAGCGCTACACCTACAACGGCGACGGCACCGGCGCCATGGAGCTGGAGCGGGACGGCGCCGTGCAGTATACCGACACGCTGACGCTGGACGAAAACGGCAACATCCAGACCCAGACCCGCAGCGGCGACACCGGCGAGAGCGTTACCACCTACAACGGCAGCGGAGACCTGCTGAGCGTGGTGACGACCGATGCAAACGGCGAGGTCACAAGCGAACAGACCTATACCTACGACAAAGACGGCAACCTGTTGAGCGAGGTGTGGAACATACAGGGCACGCCGCGGGAGATCACCTACACCTATGACGAATGCGGAAACGAGCTGAGCCGCCGCCGTGTGGAGAACGGCGTGCTGGCCGAGGAATCCACCTCGACCGTGCTGCCGCTGGACGAAGCGCTGGCGCAGCAGGCAGACGCGCAGTAAAAAACAGCCGCCCCGGCCGGGGCGGCTGTTTTTGGTGACGATGAGGTACTGTTTTGGGGGTTAAGCGTTGGCGGGGGCGGTCTCGCTGTCTTTCTTGGCGGCGAAGTAGGCGCGCAGAGAGTTGACGACGATGGTCACGCCCAGGGCGATGAGCAGCACCGCGATGATGAGCTGCAGGCCCTCGACCCAGAAGCTGCCGCTGCCGGTCTGGAAGGCCTTGACCATCGCGATCAGGCGCTGCACCAGCGCGGTGAAGGTGACGCAGAGCATGATGATGAGCGGCGGGAACAGCATCTTGTTGTTGCGGCCGGTGACTTTCATGAACACGCAGAGCGTGACGAGCACCAGCGCCGACAGCAGCTGGTTGGCGGAGCCGAACAGCGGCCAGATGTTGCTGTAGCCGATCTTGGCCAGGATGAAACCGTAGATCAGCGTGATGATGGTGGAAACATAGGTGTTGCACAGGAACTTGCGCCAGGGGGCGGCGTTCTGCATATCATCCACGCTGAACATCTCCTGCCAGCTCATGCGGCCGATGCGGGAGACGGCGTCCAGGCTGGTGAGCGCCAGGGCGGACACGCACATGGTCATGAAGCACTGGGCCACATAGACAGGCACGCCGAACATCTCGAAGAAGCCGGCGACGCCGGAGGAGAAGATCTGGAACGGGGTACCGGCGGCGGGGGTGCCGTCCGCCGCAGCCGCCGCACCGGCCACGCACAGAGCCAGGATGGCGAGCAGGCTTTCGGTGACCATGGCGCCGTAGCCGACCTTGAGCATGTCCTTTTCATTCTCGACCGTTTTGGAGGAGGTGCTGCTGGACACAAGGCTGTGGAAGCCGGAAACCGCGCCGCAGGCCACGGTGACGAACAGGATCGGGAACAGGTCGCCCAGGCTTTCGTTGTGGAAGCCGGTGTACATGGGCAGGTTCATGGTGGGGTGGGCGATCAGGATGCCCAGCACCGCGCCCGCGATCATACCGGCGAACATGAAGGTGGTCATGGCGTCGCGCGGCTGTTTGAGCAGCCACATGGGCAGCACGGCGGTGAAGAAGATGTAGATGAAGGTGATGTAGAGCCAGGCTTCCTTGCCAAGGATCAGCGGCATAAACATGCCGAGCACGAGCGAGGCGACGGTGCACGCCAGCGCCACGCCCGCATGGGCCGCGCCCTTGAACTGGAAGCGGCGCTGCACAAGGCCGAACAGGATGGCAAAGGCGATGAAGAACAGCGAGATGCTGCCCGCCGCGCCGTTGGTTTTGGCCGCGGCGGCGAGAGCGCCTTCGGCGTCATAGGCGTTGAAGGTACCGGCGACCATATCGGCAAACGCGGCGATGACAAGGCCGCAGAACAGCCAGCTGAAAACCAGGAACAGCTTGCGGCCGAATTTGCCGATGTATTTTTCAATCAGCAGGCCCATGGATTTGCCTTCGTTCTTGACGCTGGCGTACAGCGCGCCGAAGTCTGTGACGGCGCCGAAGAAGATGCCGCCCAGGATGATCCACAGGAAAACGGGCAGCCAGCCGAACGCGGCGGCCTGGATGGCGCCGGTGACGGGGCCTGCGCCCGCAATGGAGCTGAACTGGTGGCTGAAAACGGTCCAGCCGTCAGTGGGGACATAGTCTTTGCCGTCGTTCTTGAGCACGGCGGGGGTCTTGGCGTTGGGGTCGATGCCCCAGCTGCGCGCGATCCAGCGGCCATACAGCGCGTAAGCCGCGACCAGGCACACCGCCGCAATGAGTACGATCACAAGTGTGTTCATGCAGTATTCCTTCCTCTTTTTTCAAGTTGCAACTTCCTGCGGGCGGCAGCGGCCGGGGCGCGGCCCCATGCAAAAAGGCCCCCGCCTTTGCCGCAGGGCGCTGTGCGCCCCGCGCTGCAAAGACGAAGGCCCGACAGGTACAAAACCTGCAAACTTCCGCGTTACCACTTTGCTTGCCGCCCTGTTTACCAGGGCGGCCACTTGACCGCGGCGAAACGCCGCGCCCCCGGATAACGGCGGGACACCCGGCCCCACGCTACCCAGCCGCCGGGGCGGCCTTCACGGGGGCTGCTGGCAGGTGATGACCCTCCCGCGCCTTGCTGCCGCCTCGCACAACCGGCGGCTTTCTGGAAGCGGTGATGCCGAAGGGCCGATACTCCTGGTCACTGCATTTGCCCGATGAAATTGTATATCTACTCTACACCCGCAGCGGCGCTTTGTCAATTTTGCCGCCCGATTTTTGTAAATTTGCAGGTTTGGGCAGCACGTTGTCTAAAATATTTGGACAATTTGTGAACGGGTTGGCGGGAAAATGTATAAATATACGCCCCGGAAAATTCCGGGGCGAGCATCGCGGCCAACCAGGTAACCACGTTCCTTCATGATAACAACCCCCTGTAGGGGCCGATTCCATATCGGCCCGGTTTGCGGCGGCGCAGGGTTCCACTCACGATTCGTTTCTTGCTATTGTTCGTTTGACCGAGTATAATATATCTACTAA
>ERZ1643251.3388-NODE-3388-length-14782-cov-8.439669_pt1 | contig 14782 bp, 15 predicted proteins | sample MGYA00579261_ERZ1643251 | MGnify/ENA primary metagenome ERZ1643251 (study PRJEB29033, sample SAMEA4952267) | chicken gut metagenome | biome: Broiler Chicken; feature: Gastrointestinal Tract; material: Caecum | place: Ireland | collected 2018 | study: Broiler...
AACAAACTATTAAATTTTTCAAAATTTATATTGACTTTTAATAGTTAGTCTCCTTGTTCATGTGATATGGAAAAGGAAATACCAGATCAATCATCTTTTCTAATATCGGTGTCACTTGAGAAAAATATAATTCGACAGATCCAGTCTCAGACGTATTTTTCCCCAATTTGAGATAGGTTGCTAAAATATCTCCCATATCGATATAGTCACAAGGATACTCATTCTCCATATTGTCTACTAAAATTGGATAATGTGTACATCCTAACACGATATGTTCCACTTTACTTTCTATCATCGGCCGTAAATATAGACTGATTGCATCCTTACATTCCGGAGAATCCATTTCTCCATTTTCGATAAGAGGAACAAATTTTGGACAAGCGACCGTCGTCGTATTATGACATAAAGCATCATCAAAAACATGACTGTGAATCGTCATCGGCGTTGCGAGTACTCCGACAGAAGAGAAATTCTTTTCCTTCAAATAATCAATGGTTGGAGAAATAATGTCAATCATCGGAATAGAATACTTTTGTCTTAATTCTTCATATATATTTGTGCTGATCGTTCCACAAGCAATAACGATAAGACCAACATCTTGTCTCTTAAAATAATCAATCATTCCTGATGCATATTCCATCAGTTGAGACTTTGTTTTCTCACCATATGGAAGATGTTTGGTATCTCCATAATATAAATAATCATGATTAGGATATCGTTTTACAAGCTGTCTTAAAACAGTCAAGCCTCCCAATCCTGAATCACATACTCCAATTTTCATACTAAAACTTCCTTCCCTGAGTTATATCGCCTTATAGTAATATTATTATAACAAAAAAAGTCAAAAATTAAAATTTGACTTTCTATTGTGATACAAGCTTTTGAACGGTATATCCTAAGGCAGCTACAATGAGTAATCCCGTGACGATTGGATTGATGAGAAAATTCCAAACCTTACCAAATCCAGAAATGTTCAAAACGACTTTTCCAACGATAATATTAGAATTAATTGTCGTTGCTCCCATTCCATTATCTTTGACGACTGTCACATTTTGATCAGTTACTCCTGTTACCTTTCCAGTATCTATAAAAAGGCCATTTTTATAGACGACAACATCGTCAACCTCATAAGTTTCAACTTCTTGTAAAACGACAAAATCTCCCATTTTCGCCTTGGTACTCATACCGTCAACTCCGATTTCCATCATAGTAAAACCAGATAATTTAGGTATTTCTTCTGCATCGTTCAATTTTTTAAAATTAAAGAACAATCCTAAAAAGATAATAATACCAACAAATACCCCTATTATTATTTTAATTGCTTTCATGTCTTCCCCCTTTATATCGTATATCTTATCGATGTCTTATGCAAAAAATATGCAAATACAGCAGTTGCTAAAAGACCTACTGTCAATGGATGAGTCAATATACTCCACCATTTCATTCCACCACGAATACATAGGTCTAATGACCCTATAATATCGCCATGTGGTACGAAATTTTCATTGATAAAACTCGTTTCTTTCCTTGGAACAACACCATATTTCGTCGTATCGACAATACGAGCGACATCCTGATGAGTTCCATTTTGATACATGATAATCTCGCTAATATCGTAGGCATCTTTCTCATGCACAAGCATCATATCGCCAATTTTCACTTGATTCCCAAAGCCATCGTAGGTGACTTCCATCAACTTATAGTCTCCTACTTGAAGATTCCAATCAGGATCTTGTGATTTCATGTGATTTGTATACAACCCTAATGTAATAACAAATAGTATCAGTGCTAACACAACCCCCTTGATTGTTTTTTTTAGCATATTTTTCCCTCACATGTTATACATAATATACCACAAAATGAAAAACCAAGCAATGAGAAAAAGATGTGGAATCACATCTTTATCTTTCTTTGATAATTCGTTTCGAACATAGATAAGTAATCACAAAATATCCACCATATATAAAGATTAAGAAAATAGCTGTCATTACTATCGATAGAAGTAATTTTTCATGACCGAATGTCTCTAAAATATAGCTTGCAGTTTGAAGTCCAAAACAAGAATGAATGATTGCTAATATCAGTGGGAATAAGAAGAAAATAGCAATTTGAATAAAGAGTGCACGATTGATCATTTTGTCATCGACTCCTAATTTTCTAAGCATTCCATAACGTTCTTGATTATCTGAAGATTCCGATAGTTCCTTTAATGCCAATATCGCAGCAGATGAAATCAAAAAGATAATTCCTAAGTAAAGCCCAATAAATGTCACAATCGCTCCTAGTCCAATACTCGCTTCGTAGATACTGATCTTCGTAACGGCATCTAAATTCGTATTATAAACAATTGGATTATCTTCAAATGCCACGATCTCATTTTCAATCGCCTGTTTTCCCTCATCGGTATCCGCATTATAATTTGCAGACAATTGTTCTGTTACTTTTGATAACGTCTCTACTGCTTGATCAGGAACTAAGATAATTCCCGTATTGATATGATTCGCACTCATTCCGATAAATCCTGGCTTACATTCGTGATATTTCGCATGATATTCTTTTCCGCCAATCTGTAATGTATCCACATATTCAAATGCCTCATTTCGAATCGCTACCATGCTATCAAAATCAGCAATAATCATATATTCATCATCTGCAAGTTCATAAGTGTCTGTTCCATATAATCTTGCTAATTTATTATAATCACTGATTCTTACTACTTGCTCTAATACGTCTACCATCAAACTTGGATATTCTTTCAACACTTGTTCTTTATAATCCCCTAAAGTAGCGCCAAATGTTAAGTTTTCCTGTGTATAAGTATAGAAATGAACAGTATCTTTCAATCGTTTTCCTGTGGAAAACCCTAAAGATGCTAAGTTTTCCTCAATCGATGCCTGGTATCCATTTGCTTTTTCCACAGGAAAGTCTGTCGTAACTTCATCGAGACGTTTACTAAATTCTACATCGATCGGTGCTAATTCTGTAAGATTTGCAGACATTGCGTTTTTCATAGATAACGCACTAGATAGAATACAGATCGTTAAAAACAACATCAGACAAATAACAGACATAGAACAAACAGTCGTATTAATCTTACTATTGATCTGACGTAATATGAAACTATTAAGCCCTTTATAATATACTTTTTTCCAAGACATAATCATGCGAAGGACTAATCCAGAAAGTGACCAGAAAATTAAAAACGTACAAATAATTCCTAATGCGATTGGGAATAATACATCGCTTGTGTCGATTAAATTATTGACGCCTGCTGTTACACAATAATAAGCATAACCTAACATACAACATGCAACAATAAACACAATCGTACAAAGGTATGGATTTTTAATTTTTACTTTCTCTGTTTTCTTGTTTGCCTGTAAAAGATCGATCAATTTGCATCGACCAATTTGTACTGTATTTAAAAGCATTACAATAACATACATAATGCCGAAATAGACAATTGTCTTACCAAGTGCACTCGCTGAGAAGACAAATGTAAACTTGGACATGTCTGCTTCAAACATACTAGCTACAAAAACTGACATTCCCTGCGATAAGACAATACCAATTCCAAGTCCAACAAATAGAGATATGATACCAATCATCAACGTTTCGAAAAGTAAGATTCTCGATATCTTTCCCTTCCCCATTCCGAGAGTCATATATATTCCAAATTCTTTGTTGCGTCGTTTCATCAGAAAGCGACTTGCATAGATAATTAAAAATCCAAGAACAAAAGAAACGAATACACTAACTCCGGACAACATTTGATTCATTAATGTAATCAGTTGATGTGTTGAATTGGAAACATTCAACATCGCCGTCTGACTATCGAGAGAGTTAAATAAATAGAAAATAGCGACACCTAAAATCAACGTAAAGAAATAAATCGCATAATCTTTCACACTTTTAGTTATATTTTTTAATGAAAGTTTAAATAACATCGCTCATATCTCCTCCGAGCATTGTTACGACATCGATAATTTGATCGAAAAATTCTTTTCGAGATTGATTCCCTTTTCTAAGTTCATGAAATAGCTTTCCATCTTTGATAAAGATCACACGACTTGCGTAACTAGCTGTAAAAGCATCGTGAGTTACCATCAATATCGTTGCCTTTAATGATTCATTTAAATATTCAAAACTCTCGAGTAACATTTTCGCAGACTTTGAATCTAACGCACCAGTAGGTTCGTCCGCCAAAACCAACTTTGGATTTGTAATAATTGCTCGCGCCGATGCGACACGCTGTTTTTGTCCTCCTGACATCTGATAAGGATACTTCTTTAGTACATCTTTAATATTGAGTCTCCGAGATATTTCTTCGATTCGCATTTCGATCTCGTTTGGTTTTACATTTTGAATCGAAAGTGCTAGAGCAATATTCTCATAAGCAGTTAATGTATCAAGCAAATTAAAATCTTGAAAGATAAATCCGAGCTCTTCCCTACGAAAACGGTTTAATTGATTTCCCTTCAATTTTGTAATATCTTCTCCATCCACATAGATATGTCCACTCGTTACTTTATCGATTGTAGAAATACAATTTAATAATGTTGTTTTTCCACTTCCACTCGCACCCATAATAGCGACGAATTCACCTTTTCCAACTTCGAATGAAATTCCATCGATCGCCTTTGTCAGATTACTTTTATTTCCATAATATTTTTCAATTTGATCAATTTTTAAAACATTTGCCATATTTTGCTCCTTTCACAACCATCATATACTACTTTACATTAAGATTCCATCGATAGAACTAACAAAACCTTACAAATTTGTAAGGCTTTGCTATGAAGATATCACTTCGTCATAAAACGAATGTTTTCCAAATGTAATCGTAACTGTCGTAGAATTTCCATACTCAGATTCAATTTGAATTTGATGTCCTAATGAATGGCACATATTTTTAACGATGTATAATCCCATTCCGGTAGACGTCGATTTTTCTCTTCCATTCTGTCCCGTAAAAGACTTTTCAAATACCCGATCGATATCTTGAGGTGGAATTCCAATCCCATTATCTTTAATGACAAGAGATACTGTGTTTGCCTTTTGAACTCCGATAATTTGAATTACCGCAGGATCACGACGGTATTTTAAACTATTACTGATAATCTGGTTGATCATAAATTCTAACCATTTAGCATCCGTCATAACAGGTACATCCAAATCTTCTAACTCTACCTTTACATGATGAGCGATAAAATCTTCCTTATTCTTCTTCACGACAGAAGATACAATCTTTTTTAAAGATACCTCTTTCATAAAGTAATCCTGTTGTGCATTCTCACTTCTCACGTAGTAAAGTACTTGTTCTACATCCATTTCCATACGTCTTATTTGCTCTAACAATTTCGAATTTTCATTTGTCGGATAATTATGAAGCATTAAACGAAGACTAGAAATTGGTAACTTTACTTCGTGAATCCACAATTCAATATAATCCTTAAAGTCATTTAATTGTGATTCAAATAATCGAATTCTTTCCATCATCGATTTATCAATCTCATACAGGCTTTCCGTTAATATTTTTCCTTCTAAAAAATTTGCTGTCGGAAGTAATTCCGTAATCAAATATTTTTGATCGAGATCGCTTAATCGTTGAAGATAAGTTTGATAAAACATCTTTTTTCTTTGATATCCATATAAAAGCAAGAGAATCCCCATCGTGATAATGAAAAAAATAATCATCATAAGAAAAGCAGTATTTATCTTTAATACAATGAGAAAAAAGATAATCATCAAGTTAAATATCAAATATATCAATATAGAAATGCTATGGTCTTTCAAATAATCTTTTAAATTCATTTTAATAAATATCCCTGCCCTTTTCTCGTCTCAATCACGTCTTCAAGCCCCACTTCACGAAGTCTGTTTCGCAATCTACTAATATTTACAGTAAGTGTGTTGTCATCGATAAAAAGATCAGTATCCCATAGATAATTCATGATATCTTCTCGACTTACAATTTTACCTTGGTGTTTCAAAAGATAACAGAATATTTGCATTTCATTTTTAGATAAAGGAAGTTCTAACGATGAGGTCTTAATAACTCCTTTTTCTGGAATCACTTGGATATTCTGATAAGAAAAGACACTACTCACATGATCGATTCGCTTAAGTAATGCTTCAATATGTAAAAGTAACAACGTAGGATGATATGGTTTTGTAATATAATCATCTGCGCCGTAACTCATACTTACGACTTCATCCACTTCCGTATTCTGACTTGTAACCATAATAACAGGGACATCAGAAGTCTTCCGTAAGTCTTTTAAAAGTGTTACACCACTCGTATGAGGTAAGTTGATATCGAGTAAAACAAGATCGTAAGCTCCGTTTACAATCGATTCCAAGATATGTTCCATATCCGTTTGAATCGTTGCTTCATAGCCATGATGATCTAATAATACTTTTAACTCTTCTCGCAATTTTACATCATCTTCTACAATCAGAATTCTTTTCATACTATCACCTGTGGTTATTATATCATCACTTGAATCTCAATTCCAAGAAAAAAAGCAATTACTTGCTTTTATCTACATCGATTACAGTCTCCATCATATGTTCGAATTTCTGATCATTTAAAGTTCCATCTTCCTGGACATAGACTGCCATAATTAATTGATCATCATCAGCAGGATAATAAGTAATATATCCTTGTTGTCCATCTACAGTACGTATACATAATCTTAACGTTTGTACATTTGCTATTTCTGGGTATGCGATATCAGTAACTTCATAATCTGAATACATTTCAGATACAAGGGACAATACCAAATCTGAATCTTGCCTCATCGTTTGATAAAATGTACTAAACGTACTTCCAGATAGCACTTGTATGTAAAGAGCGGCATCTTCTGTATCGTTTAAAATTGCTAAACTGCCTTCCTCACTATCATTGTAAGTATATCCATTTGCGATTGGAATTCCATAACCGTCTAACGTATAAATAAATCCTTTATTAAAATTCTTTAATAAAGGAAATAGCAAAATAGCTGACACGACAAGTACAATAGCAAGTACGATAAATACATCATATTTCTGCCATACTGTCGTATTTCTTTCCTTTGGTTGTTGCATATCAACAACTGATTGTTTCTCTGTTTCCTCCTCCATTATCTTCTCTCCACACTGAATACAAAACGTTGCACCTTCTTGGATGTCATGACCACATTTCTTACACTTCATCCTAACCTCTCCTCACTAACTATATCATACTAATTTTATACATTCTATGTCAACTAATAAAAAAAGAAAAATAGAGCTTGCTCTATTTTTCATTCTGCGTAATATATAATAAATTTCTAGACATCTGATCTGCCTGTGATTGATTTAAAATTTGATCTTGTGGTGCATATGTTGCTAGTATAATTTTATCATCTGGTGTCGTTGTATATATAATGTATGAACTATCCGTCTCTGTCGTACGTGTGATCGTAATAAATGACTGTCCTTCTATATTTTTCTGCTCTACTCGTTTTACCGCATCCACACCATATTGCAACTTCATCTGATTGATAAATGCCTCTTGGTTAGATAGATAACCATTTTCAAACGCTATATAAGAATCCGGTAACACCTGAACACTCATACTCGCACTTTGATCCTTTGCTTCGATTACAAATCCAGTCTCTTGCTCCGTCACTTTATAATTTTGATCGATCTGAAAAGTATATGCATCATAGGAATAAGGTTGTGTCGTTTCTTTTGGTACCAAAAAGTATTGATACCCAAAAAAACCTACAACCCCAACAATCACAATTCCGACCAGTAGTAAAGCAATCTTATTGATCATCTGTACCGTACGATTCGTCTTTTCCCGTGCGATACGTTTCTTTTCTAACTCTGCATACTCTTGCGGTGTCGGTTCATTCATTCCCCTTAATAAATCAGGCTTTTCCATCGGAGTGGATGGCTCTTGTGCTTTTACAACTGGTTGTGGTTCTGTTGGCATATGAACCACTTTTTTCTCTTCTGGTTCTTCTTCGTCTGTCCATGTTGTATTATTTTCTTGTAATGCCACATTGACCTCTAACTCGTCAACGGGTTGTTCCATAACTGGAGCAGGTTCTACGACTGCACCTGTTGCAAGAGGAATCCCTCCTTGCATCGTTGGTTCATTTACTTCCGGTACTACTTCTTCTGAAGAAGATTCTGAAGCTGCTTCAGGAACAGGTCGTATCTCCTCTACAGTATTCACTTCATTTGGAACAAATTCTTCTACTGGGGTAACTTCTTGAACCATATCATTGGACTGCACCGTTGGAGGAACAACATCTTGCGCCATTGTTCCACTTACCTCAGGAACTACTTCTTCTGAAGAAGATTCTGAAGCTACTTCAGGAACAGGTTGTATCTCCTCTACAGTATTCACTTCATTTGGAACAAATTCTTCTACTGGCACAACTTCCTGAATTATATCAGTCGGTTGTATCGCAGGAGATGTTTCTACACTACCTACTTGAGAATAATTTAAAGCTTCAGGACTCTCTGAACCATTTATTACTTCTTCCTGAGGTACTACTTCTGAAACAGGAGATGACATCTCCGAAAAATCAGGAATGGGAGTTTGATCTATCATTTTAGGCGCAAGCGTGCCACAATTTGGACAAGTCTCTGAACCTGTTGGAATGACTGTTCCACATTTTTCACATAACATGCGATCTACCCCCTTATACTTTTAATATTACTGACATCCTATAACAAAGTCAACGAACCATAACCACTTTACACTAATAGCATTATAATTTGACAATCTAATTGACAATTTAATCTTTTAATTTGACACCTAATGCTCCGACAATATATTGCGATTGAAAAGAATCTATTATCATTCCCTTTAAAGAAAATAGATCGAATTGAGTTCCATATATATCACATGTAGAAAAATCAATATCTGTTAAAGGTGTATGAATAAATTCAGCCTTTTCAAACCGAACACTTTCTAACTCGATCTCTTTTAATGTCGTTTCTAAAAATGTACTTTCTTCAAATCCACATTCGTAAATTGACATTTGATTCACTTTGGCTCCAGCTAAATTAAGATACCTACAATTACATTTAATCAATTGAATATCTCTCAGCGATGCATCACAAAACGTGGTCCCAGTCAATCGACAATTCTTAAAGATTACCCGGCTCAACAACTTTTTATCAAAATGTTGATTTGAAAGATCACAATTTTCAAATATAACATCAACCATATCGACATCTTCTAATAAAACATTCGTAAAGTTTATATTTTGAAACACACAGCTATCAATTGTGACCTCCTGAACTTTCAAAGGTGACTCAATCAAAGTGTCTTTAAAAATTCCATATTCTAACTCATTCTTTTTACAAGAATCTACAAACGATTTTTCTTCTAAATGCGTTAATTTGGGATCTTTTATCTTTCGTTTTTTATCTAACATATAATCCCTCCACAATCATTATTGTTCTTTAGAATGCTCGTGATCAAAGTAAATTTCGTATTTAACTTTTTCGCCATACGTTTTGCGAATAGCTTCTTCTAATTCATCAAAACTATCCATCATATGTTCTTTCTCCTTTTGTGTCAATTTTTCTACTCTGTAATCGTATGCAAAAATATCAATATAAAATTCGTATAAATCACTTTCTAAATAATCTTTAACACTTACTTGATCTACTGTGAACCAAGGTTCTTTCCACAATTTATCATAAAAACCTGGCTCTGGATTCTCACCACGATAAGTAAGCGCAACACTTAGACAATCAGCTTCATTTTTAGGAAGAATTTTCTCAACCACATCTTGCCGTATCTCATTCCCTGCTACTATAAATGATATTTCCATCAATTCTTGAACCAACGCTTGTTTTGCAGAATAACGATTTTTACTAAAAATGATATATTTATCGTGGTTAATTCTCATCGTATGATCACTTAGTTGCCAAATTTCTTGTTTTCCATCCGCATTTGAAAAAGAAATATTCCACTCGTGAAATTTTCCAGGTATCGTAGATTGGGATGCAACATCATTTCGCGAAGACACCATCACATCATACATAATACTTTCTTTTTTCTCTTCAGAAATTACTTTCCAATTTCCCTTTCCAAAAAAATGATCTAACTCTGATCGAAATCGAAAAGGCCAATTACTAGACACATAAATTCCTCCAAATATGAGAGCGATGACTAAACCAATACCTATCACCACTCCAACAGGCTTAATTCTTTTCACTTTCTTTACTCTCCAATTTCATTCTAACACTGATCATATTCTTTTTCAATGAAAAAAATAGGCGATACCTACTTTCTCTAAAATCTACAAAAGAGTAATATTCTCTACTGAATATCCTAAATTTTCGATCGCTTCTTTTATTTTTTCATCTCCTATTTCTTTTTTCAGAATAACTATAACTTTCTTGTCTTCTAGGGTTACTTCTACTTTTTTCACCTCATGTAATCTGGAAAGTGCATTTTCCACTCTTTTTTGACAATGTTCACAGTGCATACCGTTCACAGTGATTACTTTTTGTATTCTCTTCAACATATCTTTTCTCCTTATCGTATCATTTTTAATCGTAAAGCATTTAAAATTACCGTAAAACTACTAAACATCATAGCAAAACCTGCAAGCATCGGATGAAGTGTAATTCCAAAATTACGGAATAATCCCATTGCGATCGGAATCATTAAAACGTTGTAAAAAAAAGCCCAAAATAAATTTTGTTTAATATTACGAATCGTATGTTTGCCAATATCTAATAAGCGTAAAATATCATTTAAATCTTCTTTCATTAAAATAACATCTGCTGCATCTGTTGCAATATCCGTAGAGCCACTCATACTAAGTCCAATATCAGCATGCGCTAAAGCAGGAGAATCATTAATTCCATCTCCACACATCATAACGATATGTCCCTCTTTTTTCAGTGTATCAATATAATTTAATTTTTCTTTCGGAAGTACATTTGCCACAACGGTTTCCACCTTTAACTTTCTTCCGATCTTATCAGCTACATTCTTATGATCGCCTGTCAACAAAACTGTATGAATTTTCTTTTCGTGTAGTTGTGCAATCACATCTTTTGCTTCCTCACGAACGACATCATTAACGCCAATAAGTCCAACAACGCTATCTTCCAATACGACAAAAATAATACTATTTCCTTCATTTGAAAATTGATCGACGTCTTTTTGAAAACTGTGTTCTAAATGGTAATGTTGCAATAAACTTTCATTTCCTAACATCATCTTTTTACCATTCACAGTCCCGCTAATTCCCTCTCCCGATATATTTTTAAATTCAGCAACATCTAATGGTTTTAAATCATTTTGTTTCATATATAGTTCGAATGCTCCACGAATTGGATGCGTCGATTGTAATTCTAAACTACTGATCCATAATAACAATGTCTTGTCATCGATATTACTATGATTTACAAAATGTGCGATTCTTAAACGTCCATAAGTTAAAGTCCCTGTCTTATCAAAAACAATTGTATCTACTTTTGAAGATAGTTCAAGTATTTCACTATGTTTTACTAAAATTCCATGACTTGCACACAAACCTTCACTTACGACAATTGCAAGTGGTGTTGCAAGCCCTAATGCACAAGGACACGCAACTACTAAAATTGTAACAAACGTATTGACGGCTTCATCCATAGAATATCCTAAAATCGAATACGCGATAAAAGTAATGACTGCAAGTAAGATAACGACCGGAACAAAATATCCACTTACCCGATCGGCAAGCTTTGCAATTGGCATCTTCGTATTCGTCGCTTCCATAACGAGTCGTACAATCTCAGAAATCGTAGAATCCTTTCCAATCTTTTCGGCACGATATTCTAAATATCCATCGTAATTGATACTTCCTGCAATTACTTTCTCATCCTTACTTTTTGGTACAGGTTTTGACTCCCCTGTAATAAGAGATTCATCGATATGTGCACTTCCCTTTACGATCGTTCCATCAACTGCGATTTTTTCACCTGCTTTGCAAATGACAATATCCCCTGGTTGTACTTCGTCAATCGTCACTTTTTCTTCTTTTGTTTCACGTTTTATCACTGCACTTGTCGGAGTAATCTGTACTAATTTTTGAATCGCTTCCTTCGTCTTATTTTTATTGACTGCATCGATATATCTTCCAAGTTTAATAAAAAATATCACAATTGCAGTGGACTCAAAATATAAATGTTCCACGTATATCGGTTCGCCATAAAAAATCAATCCCATGTGATAAACACTATAAAGAAAACTAGAAATCACTCCAATCATCACCAGTGTATCCATATTAGGAGTACGGTGGATCAAATTATTCCATCCACTTTTTATAATATCAAATCCATAAATTAAGAACAGAAAAGAAAGAATGCATAATGTACTACTATAAAGTTTTGGATTATGGTGCATATGAAGAAATTCTAAGGCAGGTAAACCAAACATCGTTCCCATAGATAAATAAAGGATAATCAAAGCAAGAAATCCAAATAGAAAAAACATAACTTTCTCCTTGCGATGTGTTTCTTTTTCCGCATTCACATGATAAATTCCGGTACTACGAAACCCTGCTTCTTTGATAAATAGTTCGATCTTTTTTTGATCTAAGCGTGTCTCATCATAACAAATGGATGCTGTTGACATAACTAAGTTCACTACTGCAGATTCAATTCCCTCTTGCCGATTTAAATATTTTTCCAATCCATTTGAACACGCACTACAACTCATTCCATCAATTCCAAGTATGATTTTCTTCATTTTTGAAACCTCCTAAATAATTGTATTACTTCGTCGATCGCATCTATGTTCCCATCTTTCATATCATTAGCAATACATCGATATAAATGTTTTTCTAACATTTCTACAGATAAACTTTGCACAGATTTATCGATAGCTGCCAATTGAATTAAAATATCGTTACAATATTGATCCTCTGTGATCATCCGTTTTACACCACGTACTTGTCCCTCAATTCGATTGAGACGATTCAAAATTTTCTTCTTTTCTTGATCTGAACGAATCGTTAATTTTTTCATAATCTCACCATCTACATTATATACCCCCTCAGGGTATTTGAAAAGAAGGGGGTATATGAAAATAACCATTATTAAAAAAGCATTCGTCTTACTGAATGCTTTTATCAATTACTAAAGTATTTATAAACTCTCTAATTACATCATCTGTAAAGTAATCCAACCTTATAAATGAAAATACATATCGTTTTCCACCTTCTAAGATGTTCACTTCTTTCATATCACCATTATTCAAAATATAACCTTCTAAATCCCCCTTTAATACAGTTACAGAATCAACTGATGGTAACATAATGTAGGATAACAGCTGTACATAATGATCTTCTTTGATTGTCTTTACAGATGTAAACAAATCATGTTTGTCATTTTGATGTTCAATCAAATAATCGAAGAAATCAACATCGTTTTTTAGACCTTTTCTTTTGGCAAAATCATCCGACTCAACCGCATCAATCTCATCTTTTCCCATGACAAACGTACCATCGTCTTTCCCAACATGATCGAGAAACGGCTCTGTAATTGATACAGTAAAATACGCTTGATAATTACCGTTACTATCGAGCAGTTTATAACTAACATAATCATCTTCTTCTGTTTTTTCAAATCCTTCTACTACGTTTTGGAATTGAACATTTTTGTACGTAAGCATCCCTTCTGACAATGCTTCACTGTGTTTTACTTCTAATGTATCTCTTTTTTCGTATCCTGATAATAGATTTTGATACTCCTGCTTTGAATCATCCGGCAATTGATGAAAAGAAAGTAAAAAAGACTTATATCCGAAATAGATACCGACAATCGCCAATATTCCGATGATCACTGCAATCGTTATAACTAACTTCTTCTTTTTCATATTCTCCTCCTACTATAAGAATACACGATTCACACTTATTTGTCCACGAAAAAATAGACAAGTATGAAACTTGTCTAATTTGATTTATTTTTTCACTTCGATTTTTGTCTTTCCACCCATATATGGTTGTAAAACTTTTGGAATATTGACGCTTCCATCTTCGTTCAAATGATTTTCTAAAATAGAAATCAACATTCTAGGTGGTGCGACAACTGTATTGTTTAACGTATGAGCATAGTATTTCTCTTTTCCATTCTTAATGCGAATTCCTAATCTTCTTGCTTGTGCATCTGTTAAATTAGAGCAACTTCCAACTTCAAAGTATTTTTTCTGTCTTGGACTCCATGCCTCTACATCGATACTCTTATATTTCAAATCAGCAAGATCTCCACTACAGCATTCTAAAGCACGTACTGGAATTTCCATACTGCGGAATAACTCGACAGTATAATGCCACATTTTATCGAACCATTCGTCACTATCTTTTGGATCACATACGACGATCATCTCTTGTTTTTCAAATTGATGAATACGGTAAATTCCTCGCTCTTCGATTCCATGTGCACCCTTTTCTTTTCTGAAACATGGTGAATAACTTGTCATCGTATATGGAATTTCACTTGCATCCAAAATTTGTCCTTTGAATTTTCCGATCATAGAATGCTCACTTGTTCCGATCAAATAGAGATCTTCTCCCTCGATCTTATACATCATCGCATCCATTTCTTCAAAACTCATAACTCCATCTACGACATCTCCGCGAATCATGTAAGGTGGAATACAGTACGTAAATCCTTTGTCGATCATAAAATCTCTCGCATATGTTAAAACAGCTGAATGTAATCGAGCAATATCACCAATTAAATAATAAAATCCATTTCCTGCAACTCTTCTTGCACTATCTAAATCGATTCC
>ERZ1643251.3389-NODE-3389-length-14773-cov-46.500951_pt1 | contig 14773 bp, 18 predicted proteins | sample MGYA00579261_ERZ1643251 | MGnify/ENA primary metagenome ERZ1643251 (study PRJEB29033, sample SAMEA4952267) | chicken gut metagenome | biome: Broiler Chicken; feature: Gastrointestinal Tract; material: Caecum | place: Ireland | collected 2018 | study: Broiler...
CTGCTTTTAGCAGTGAAAACAAGCCCTACACTTTCAGTGTAGGGTGGTTGACAATAAATAGAAAAAGTTATAGAATACAAGCAATAAAAATTATTTAAAATTATACTATATTTTATAGTGCTGGAATAAATTTTTAGATAATTATATTAAAAAGGGAGGTTTTTGTATGTTGAAATTAGAAAATGTTACGACGTATCCATTAATTGAATTATTAAGTGTTCGATATGGAATAGATAGTCAGTTGTTATTGGATGCTTTAATTTCTTATCAAATATTTGATTATCAAGGCTTAGAAGATTTTATATTTGATAACCCAGTTGACAATATTGATTATGATTACCTAGAAAAGGATTTAAAAATTATAAAAAGAAGAGTGGAAAGAAACAATAATAAAGGAATAGAACCTCAATTATATTTTACAAAAGGTTATGTAAATCAAAATCTTGAATACGCAGATAAACTAGTAAAAGGAGATAAATTAATTTTTTCTAATCCTTTTAATGCATATAGTCCTAAGAGGGAAGATATTTCACAAATGAGTATTTCTACTATAAAACATTTGTTATCACATACAAAAGAGAATGGAAAGAATGGTATTACTCATTTGCCTGGGTTTAGTGATGAATTAATTAGAAAGCTAATATGTGTAATTGAGTTTTATGAGGCCCAAATTATGAGGCAAGCACAAAATGAACATGTTGAAGGTTGTAATTTATTTGAATTAAATGAAAAAGAAAAAACAGATGAATTACTACATGGAAATGAACCAATAAAATATAGCTTAGAATATATTCTCGATACTGCTTCTATAATGGTGTGGGGCCCTCTTAGTAGTAATCAAAAATGTAAGTTGGCTAATATAATAGCCAAAATTGATGAAAAAAAACATGATAACAAAATTTTAGATGCTATATTTAATATGATTAGAGATTATGTAACTTTAGAAGAGGTACAGAAAGGATTAGTTAAAACAAAGGCAATTAATAGATTTATAATCAAATAAAAAAACAATATAGAAAAGTGGTATTATATGGGAGAAAAATATAAAAATTTATTAAATATTAATGATAAAAATATAATTTTTGAATCAAATAAAATTAATTATGTAAGAGTTTCAATTGAATTTATTAATGACTATTTAAAAATGGTTAATAACCCTGAGATAAGTAAATTTATTTCTACAAAGGATAAAAAATATACATATGAAGATGAATTATGTTGGATTAATAAAAAATTAGAAGAAAAAGCTTTTGTTTTTTCTATGATTGATAAAAATACTAACAAATTTATTGGTAATATAGAGCTGATTAATTTAAAAGATGATTCGGTAGAAATTGCAATATGTATAACTGAAGAATTTCAAAATAAACATTATGGTACAGAAGCACTTAGTACTATAATAGATATGTGTTTTAACAAGTTTAAGTTAAAAGAATTAAATTTAAGTGTCTTTTCGAATAACGTACGTGCTATTCACTGTTATAAGAAACTGGGATTTAAAGCAGTTGATATTGATAAAAATATAAGCATAAGAGATGGAAAAAATATAGATGATATATATATATGAAATTACAAAATAAAGATAAGTATTAAACAAAAAACATATACTTAATTAGGTGAATTATATGAAATATAAGATTCTAATTATAGTTATGTTTTTTATTTGTGTATTTACTTTATCGAAAGTGCATGCTGAAGTAAATGGTTTAACGCTTTTAGGTAAAGTAATATATTTAGATGCTGGACATGGGGGAAAAGATTCGGGAGCTGTTTCTAATCAATTTTTAGAAAAAGATATGAATTTAATTTTAGTAAAAAAATTAGAACAAAAATTAGGGAGTAAAGGCGCTATCGTATATCTAACTAGAGATGGTGATTATGATTTGGCCCCTAAAAACTATGCTGTTAGAAAAAGACCTGATTTAACTAAAAGAGCACAATTAATAAATAATGCTAAAAGTGATATGTATATATCAATTCATTTAAATTCTGATACTAATCCTGCGTGGAAAGGATTACAAATATTTTATACTACTAAAAACAAAGAAAATGAAGAAATTGGTAAAGTAATGTATAATACTTTAAAAAATAATATATCTAATATAAAAGAAAATAAAAAAGATAATAGTTATTTTATGTATAAACAAATAACTAGACCAGGTATATTAATTGAAGCAGGTTTCATTTCTAATCCTAATGATAATTATTTGTTAAGACAAGAACCATACCAAGATAAACTTACAGATTTAATAGCAAAAGGAGTAGAGAACTATTTTAATAAATAAAAAAGAAAGATTAATTTAAATCTTTCCTAAAAATACAAGTATCAATTATCTTATAATTTTCTTTTTTATACAAAGCATGTGCTTCAGATCTAGTTTTGTTAGAAGTTAAATTAATATAAGAACAATTATTGTCTTTACAAATAACTTCAGCACTGTTTAAAAGCAATTTTCCTATACCCATATGTCTGTATTTATTATCTACACAAACATTATTTATAATGGCATATTTACTATTTTGAATGTTGTTTTCTATAAAATCAATCTCAAGCATTCCTATTATTGTATCCTCTATTTCAGCTACTATAATAATATTATTGTTAGAATTGTTAAAATCGTGGTAAACAATATTTTTGTTAAAACATTCATTAAATAAATCTATTATTCTAGTATTATCGCTAGCAATTGTTCTTCTTATTGTAACTTTCATTAAATATTACCTCCTTTAAAATTCAAAATATTGTATTTTTTTATTATCATTACAATCTTTTCCTGTTAAATATGATGAATTATCAAAATATTTATTAATAATTTTATTATCTATTTTTTTATTATTAATCATTATTATTATATTATTAATACAATCAACACATTTATTTAATGCAATCATATATAATTCAATAAATGAGTAATTATAATTTTCGTTAATGTCGCAAGGATGATTCCATTCTTTTTTATCTAAATTTAAATAATGAATTTTTTTATTATATTCTATATTAAATGATAATTCTTCTTTTCTTATAAATTTATTTGGCTGTATATGATCTATTAATTTATAAAATTTTTTCTTTATACCTATTTTGTCGTAATTAAATATTTTGTTGAAAATATACATATGCTTAAGTGATTTTATATAAATTGATGCTGAATTATCAACACCATATGTCTCTTTCATAATATAATCAATCATTTTTGATAACTCAATACTTAGTTTATCTATATTAAATATATCTTTGTAAAATTTATAATTTTTGGGTATTGTTTTTTCTCGATTATAAATCATATAAAAATCTATATAGTATTCCATTTCTTCATGAAGAGCATTGTATTTATAGGTTGATTTATCTTCTCTGTTAAAAAGACCTGTTTTATAAAATATAAAAGGATGAATTGTTTTATCTAAAAAGTAGTGACATATAGAACCATATAAATAAGAAATAATATCTTTATTATTTTCTAAATTATTGTTAATAATATAATTAATCATATTTACAAAATAATCCTTGGTTTTAGTGGTATGGTTCATTTTTTGAATATTAGAACTTTTTTTGTTTTTTTTACCTATAAATAAATTATAAAACATATAAGGATCAGTACCTAATGCATATGTTTTAAGTCTGTTTGTGTATCCATCAATTTTATGTTTAGATAAATTGTTTAATTTATTATAAACATCTATTGCAAAATATGAATGTGTCATTGAACTAGGCATTTTTATCATCCCTTATATTAAAGATTATATCACAAATTACCATAATTATAACAAAAAATTTATATCTTTTTTTAGGGATTTATGCTATAATGTGAAAGTAGGTGATAACATGGAAAAGATGTTTAAAACCCTTGAAGAACAAATAGAAATATTAAAGGGGAAAGGATTAATTATAGAAGATTGTGAAGAAGCAAAAGATGTGCTTCTTAGAGAAAATTATTTTTTTATAAATGGATATAGACATTTACTTATGAACTCTATTAAAGATAAAAGCTTTGTAATAGGAGCTACTTTTAGAGAACTATATTCAATATTTTTGTTCGATAGACAGTTTAGAAATATTTTATTTAAAAATTTGTTAATAATAGAAAATAATTTAAAATCAATAGTTTCTTATCAACTATCTAAAAAATATGGTTATCGTGAAAAAGAATATTTGAATATAAAGAACTTTACAAATGAACATAGCAAGCAAAAAAAAGTTAAAGATTTAGTAGATAAAATGAAAAGGCAAATTAGAGTAAATTGTTCTAATCATAATGCTACTATGCATTATGTTAATAATTATGGATATATACCTTTATGGATATTGGTAAAAGTATTATCTTTTGGAATTGTATGTGAACTTTATACAATATTAAAACAAGAAGATAAAGTTGCAGTTGCAGACATATTTGGAACTAGCACATATGAAATGGAAGAATTTTTGCCAATACTTGCAAATTATAGAAATTTATGTGCACATGAAGATATAGTATATGAACATAGAACTGAAAGATATATTCCTAATAATAAATATCACGAATTATTGAGAATACCAATGACTGATGGTGAGTATATATATGGTAAGAGTGATGTTTTTGCATTAGTTCTTATATTAAAACATCTGTTAAAAGAAGATGAATTTCACGATATGATGAAAGAAATAGAATATGAAATAGAATTATTAGATGGCAGAATAGATTCAATTCCGGTAGAAAAAATTCTGGATAGAATGGGGTTCCCTGTAAATTACATGGAAATATTAGATTTATAGAAAGAGGCTAGTGATGGATAACAATAAGAAACAAACAAATAATAGTAATGTAGTAATATTGGTAGTAGCTATATTATTATCGTTTATAAGTGGTACTTTAGGATCATATTTAGTAATTACAAATGTTCCTAGTATATCAAAGAGTATTGTAGAAAATGTTACAAAATTAGATTATACTGAAAATTCGATTGCAGATTCTGTAGAAAGAGCATATGATGCAGTTGTGGTGGTTGTTGCGTATAACAAAGGTACTAAAATATCTACAGGAACAGGTTTTGTTTATAAAAAAAATGATGACAGAGCATTCATAATGACAAATAATCACGTAGTAGAAGGTTCTGATGAAGTAAAAATAATAAGAAGTGATAATGAAGTAATTTCTGCAACTGTTTTAGGTGGAGAAACTTATTCAGATATTGCTGTGTTAAATATTAAAGCTAGTGATTCCTTAAGCGTAATTGATGTTGGAAATAGTTCTGATATAAGGTTAGGTGATACTGTATTTACAATAGGTTCTCCTTTAGGAGAAGCATATAGTGGTACTGTGACTAAAGGTATATTATCAGGAAAAGATAGAATGGTAGAAGTAAGCTTTTCTGGTAATACTAGTGATTATTATATGAAAGTATTACAAACAGACGCTGCAATTAATCCTGGAAATAGTGGAGGTCCACTTCTTAATTTAAATGGTGAAGTAATTGGCATCAACTCTTTAAAATTAGTTCAAGATGAAATAGAGGGAATGGGTTTTGCTATACCGATAGAAGATGCTTTACTATATGCAAATACTTTGGAACAGGGTGGATTGATAGAAAGACCTTATATAGGAATTAGTATGTTAGATGTAACAGATAGTTATTATTTATGGCAAGCAGGAATAACTGTCCCTGACGATATAAATAATGGCGTTGCAATAGTAGAAGTAGTAGAAGGATCTCCTGCTGCTAAAAGCGGTTTGACTAAAGGAGACATCATTACGAAATTAGAAAATGAAAGTATTGATTCATTAGCAGAATTCCGTTACGAATTATATAAACATTCTCCAGGAGATGAAATAGAAGTTACATATAATAGAAATGGAAAAGAACAAAAAACTAAAATAACACTAAGTAAAAATTCTTAAGAAAACTAAAAAAGTTTTCTTTTTATATTGACAAGTGTACAAGATACACTTATAATGTAATTGTGGTGATAATATGCAATTAAATAATCAATTATATAAAAATATAGGTATACATGTTATATGCTCTATTTTTACTATTGATAGGGGAGTAGTTAAAATTCTTTTAATAAAAAGAAAAAACGAACCTTACAAAGATAAATGGTCTTTAATTGGTGGTGGCTTATATAATAACGAAACTATAGAAGAAGCGATGAATAGAGAAATTTATGAGAAGACAGGACTTAAAGATGTAAAAATTTATTTTAGTAACATAGAGAGCACTGTAGATAGATCGCCATTAAAAAGAATGATCGCTATTAATTTTGTAGGAGTAATAGATATAAAAAGATCGGTATTAAAAGACACAGAAAAAACAAGTAATTGTGATTGGTTTGAACTAGGAATGGCAAAATGTTTAGCATATGATCACGACAAAATATTAAAAGAAGCAAGGAGTAATTTAAAAAAATTAATTATATCATCAAATGTTTTAAAAGAGTTATTTCCAACGGGTTTTACTTTGCCAGAACTTCAAAAAACATATGAAACAATATTAGAAAAAAAATTAGATAGAAGAAACTTTCGTAAAAAGATAATTAATTTAGGATTAATAAAAGAAACAAATAAAACAGAAGTATTTGAAGGTAAGAAACCTGCTAAAAAATATGAATTTAAGAATGTTATAGAAGAAAAAGATATATTCTAATGTATGCAAATACATTTTTATATATAAATAATAAGTGTACAAAATACACATAAGGAGGAGACATGAAAAAACTAATATCATTTATAGCACCAAGTGGCTATGGAAAATCAACAGCAATAGAAATAATAAAAGAATATTATGATATAGAAAATATAAAAATAGGTAAACCATTATACGATTTACAAGATGAATTTTACAAAAAAATAAATAAAGTTATAGGAAATACCCAAGATGGAGAATTGCTTCAATTTTTAGGGTATAAAGTAAGAAAAGAAAATCCTAATTATTTATTAAATGAATTTTATAATAAATTGTGTTTTAGTGAAAAATCTATTATAACTAATGATGATTGTAGACCAAATGATTATGAATTTTTAAAAGAATTGGGATTTGTTTTTATAAGAATAAATGGATTTAAAAGGGATAGAGATGATCATACACCAGTTAATTCTAAATATAAGTTAGAATGGCAAGAAGAAATTGAATGTGATTATAAAATAGATAATTATGGCGATTTAGAAACATATAGAGAAAATATTCTAGAAGTTATGGAAACAATATTAGGTAAAAATAAAGCAAGAAAGAAGGTACACGATGTTAGATAAATGTTATATTATTCCTGTTCAAAATACTTGTAATTGTAATTGTACTTTCTGTATATCAAAATCAAGAAATTACGATAAAAAAGATGAGCTGTTAAAAGTAGATGATAATTTTATAGAAAATATTCAATTATTAAAAAGACGAAATATTAAAAAGTTTGAAATAACCGGGGGAGGAGAACCTTTAATACATCCTGATATCGGGTTAATAGTAAGCGTTATAAAAAGAATTATTCCAGACTCTTATATAAAAATATATACAAATGGGTTTATATTAAAAACTATTGAAGGAATTGATGAAGTTAATTTATCTTTAGTTAGTAATAATGATGAAATAAACAATACATTTATGAATCCTAAGAACAACATTCCATTTAATCAAAGAATAATGTATTTTAGAAAGAATTATCCATTATCCAAGCTACGCCTTTCAATTCCATTAATAAAAGGAGGAATAGACAATATTAAAAAGTTAGATGCTTTAATAAAAAATACTACCCAAATTATTGATGAATATGTTGTAAGAACATTGTATCCACATTCATTAATATATAATGATAGTTATGTAGAGTTTCCAATAAATAATAAAAAAGTTATTTATGAAAAAGATAATGATGTAAGTGATTTTAATGGATTAATATTATGGAGTGATAATGAGTTTTATAAAGACTTTAATTTAGATAAAAAAAGATATTTATATGGATATTTATTATTAAAGCCCGATTCTTCAATCTATATAAATGAAATAGAAAAAATTATTGAAGATTCCAATTTAAAAGTTATAAAAAGATATTTAATAAATAATTTTGATATGAAAGCTTTACAATTTTATCAAGAAAAAGATAATAATTATAAATTAATTATACAAAACCATATCAACAATTTAGCATATTTATTTGGAAATAATGCTGTAATTTATATTTTAGATGGTAATTATAGTTATCCAGAATTACTAGAAGAAATTTATAATTTAAAGTTAGAAATTAGAAAACAATTAGGATTTACAGAAAAAGAACATGGATACATATTAAAAAATAATAACATTTCTCATGTAAATTTATGTCATTGCCCAGATCCAATAATATCTCTTTTTGAACGTGATTTATCTACTATTGAAGAATTAAGTAAAAGAGAAATAAATAGTAATGATCATAAAAGATTGAAAAGACATAGGAGTTATTACTTATGATATTATCAGGAAATAAAATTAAAGAAGAGTTAAAAAAAGGAGATATAAGTATTGATCCATTTGATGAGAATATGTTAAATCCCAATAGTTATAATTATCATTTAGGGGATACAATTTTAGAAATAGAAGATGAAGTAATAGATTCGCATGTAAAGTGTAAAATAAAAGAAATAAAGTTGACTAATAATGGATATTTACTTAAACCCAACAAATTATATTTAGCCAGTACTAAAGAAAAAATAGGTAGCAAAAAATATGTAACACAATTAATTGGTAGAAGTTCAACGGGAAGATTAGGACTATTTCTGCAAGTAACAGCACCGCTTGGACATGTTGGTTGTAACCATTGTTGGACACTTGAATTAAGAGTAGTAATGCCACTTAGAGTGTATCCAAACATGCGAATTGGTCAAGTTACTTTTTGGAGATTAGATGGTAAAAAAGATTTATTATATGACAAAGGAAAATATAATAATTATTTAATTCCACAAGTAAGTATGTTTTATGAAGAAGGTGTAAAAAATGATATTATCAGGAAATAAAATAAAGGAGGAAGTAAAAAAAGGAAGAATCACTATAGAACCGTTTGATGAAAATATGTTAAATCCCAATAGTTATAATTATGAACTGGGTGATTACTTAAAAGTATACGATAAAGATATACTTGATAGCAAAAAGCATAATGAAACAAAAACAATAGAAATACCTGAAGAAGGAATAGTACTCATGCCAAATAAAATATATTTAGGATATACTAAAGAAATAATAGGAAGTGACTATTTTGTTCCTATAATAACTGGAAGAAGTTCAACAGGTAGACTTGGTTTATTTGTTCAAATTACATCTGACTTGGTAGATATAGGTTTTAAAGGTAATTTAACTATTCAGTTTTGTGCAACACAACCAGTAAGAGTATATAAAGGTATGAAAATAGGACAAGTATTATTTCATAGAGTATATGGTGATGCAACTTTATATTCAGGTAAATATCAAAATTCAATTGGACCTAGAGAGTCAGAAATATGGAGGGATTTTTCGTGATATATTTAGTTAGACATGGACTTGATGATGAATCTTATATCGGGGGACATTCAAATGTAGATTTAACAGAAATTGGTATAAAACAAGTAGAAAATATAGGAATATGGTTAAAAGAAAATAATATAAAAGCAAGTAAAATATATACTAGTGATATTAAAAGAGCAGTAACAACTTCTAATATAATTGGAAAAATACTTAATTTAGATATAATAAAAACAAGTGAGTTAAGAGAATTAGATAAGGGATTGTTAACAGGATTAAAAAAAGTAGTAGCTATGGATAAGTATCCGGAATATGTAAGTGTAGATAAAATTGATGTAAGATATCCAGATGGAGAATCAATGTTAGACTTATATAAGCGAATGAAATTATTATTAAAAAATATAGATAAATATGATAATTCATTATTAGTAACACATAGAGGTGTAATTAATATGATATATGTTCTTTTAAATGGTGATGAACTTACTATGGATAAAGAAAAATATGGAGTAGAACATGCTTCTGTTCATGAACTTAATTTAGAAAAAAGAAAGATAAGGAGAATTAAATAATGGTAAAGAAAATAGTTTTAACTGGGGGACCATGCGCAGGAAAAACAACAGCTTTAGTAAGAATTGAACAAAACTTAATTAGTTTAGGCTATAAAGTATTTGTAGTAGGAGAATCTGCAACAGAACTTATTAAAAGTGGTGTTAGACCATTCGGAGATAAATGTTTAAATTTGGTAGAATTTCAAAAAATAATAATGCTATATCAATTGCAAAAAGAAGATGTATATAATAAAGTATTAGAACAATATACTAATGATAATGTTGTAATAATATATGATCGAGGATTACTTGATAATAAAGCGTATATTACTGATAAAGAATTTAAAGAAGTATTAAATTATATATCATATAATAAAGGCAAAAAAATATGCGAAGAAGACTTACTAGATAGATATGACATGGTAATTCATTTAGTAACTGCCGCTGATGGGATAAAGGAATCATATACATTAGAGAATAACTGTACAAGAACAGAAGGAATAGAAGAAGCGATAGATTTAGATAAAAGAACAAAGAATGCTTGGATAAAACATTCTAATTTAAAGATAATAAATAATTAAGAAACTTTTGATATTAAGATAAATAATGTGATACAAAAAATATATGAACTATTAAATATACAATTATCTTAAGAATTTAATTAAATTTTGATGTTGAATTAGAATGTAAAAAAATAAAATAAGCAAAAATTAGCAATCGCTATTGACAATTGCTAAAAAAGTGCTATAATTATAATTGTGAAAGGAAAGTGATTATATATGGATTTAATGCCAAGAAATTTTAGTTTAGATGATATATTTGATAATTTCTTAACAGATAAGAGTTATTCAAATATGAAATGTGATATCTATGAAAAAGGTGGCGATTATCATATTGAAATGGACATTCCTGGATTTGATAAAAAAGATATTTCTATTGAAACTAAGGATGGTTATTTAATTGTAACCGCTGAAAAAAATAATGAAAGTGACGAAGAAGACAAAGAGAAAAAATATATTTGTCATGAAAGAACATACGGTAAATATCAAAGATCATTTTATATTGGAGACATAGATACCGATAAAATAGAAGCTGAATTTACTAATGGTATGTTAAAAGTTACTGTTCCAAAGCAAGAAAAAACAGTAAATAAAAAAATGATTGAAATTAAATAATAATGAGTAGACTATTTTCAAATAGTCTATTTTTTGTTAAATAATCTTTTTTTCTTTTCTTTTTAATGATATAATTATAATAATAGGGAGAGTGTGATATGAAAGAAATATTAACAAAAGAAGAATTAAAAAAGATAGATGCATATTTTAGAGCATGTAATTATTTATCGGTTGGTCAACTTTATTTAATGAATAATCCACTTTTAAAAAGACCATTAAAAATGAGTGATGTAAAGCCAAATGTTGTAGGTCATTGGGGAACAGCACCAGGTCAAAATTTTGTATATACTCATTTAAATAGAATAATAAAAAAATATGATTTAAATATGATTTATATATCAGGACCAGGTCATGGAGGACAAGCTGTAGTATCTAATGTTTATTTAGAAGGAACTTATAGTGAAGTTTATCCAAATATTACAGAAGATGAAGAAGGACTAAAAAAATTATTTAAACAGTTTAGTTTTCCGGGAGGAATATCATCTCATGCTGCTCCAGAAACACCAGGTTCTATTAATGAAGGAGGAGAGTTAGGATATAGTTTGGCTCATGCTTTTGGAGCTGTTTTAGATAATCCTGATTTAATTGCAGCTTGTGTTATTGGAGACGGAGAAGCTGAAACAGGTCCGCTTGCTACAAGCTGGCATTATAATAAATTTTTAAATCCTAAAACTGATGGAGTAGTATTACCAATATTACATTTAAACGGATATAAAATAGCCAATCCAACCATATTTGCAAGAATTAGTGATGAAGAATTAGATAATTTCTTTAAAGGTTGTGGTTATACTCCTTATTATGTCGAAGGAGACGCACCAATGTATATGCATAGAAGAATGGCTCTTGTATTAGAACAAGTAGTATCTAAAATAAAGAAAATTAAGAAAAATGCATTAAGTGGAGATACATCTAGACCAATGTGGCCTATAATTATTTTAAAAACTCCAAAAGGATGGACAGGACCAAAAGAAGTAGATGGAAAAGAAATAGAAAATACTTTTAGAGCTCATCAAGTTCCAATAATAGTAAATAAAGATAATCCTAAAAATTTAAAATTACTTGAAAAATGGTTAAAAAGTTATCGACCTGAAGAATTGTTTGATGAAAATGGAACTTTAAAACAAGAGTTAAAAGAACTTGCTCCAGTTGGTAATCGTCGAATGGGGGCTAATCCAAATGCAAATGGTGGTAAGTTATTAAAAGATTTAAGAACACCAGATTTTAGGGATTATGAAGTTAAAGTAACAGTTCCTGGTTCTACTATGGCTCAAGATATGGTTGAAGCAGGAAAATATTTAAGAGATGTAATTAAATTAAATAAAGAAAATCATAATTTTAGAATATTTGGACCTGATGAGACTATGTCAAATAGACTTAGTGCTGTATTTGAAAAAACTAATAGGAAATGGAACGCTAATTACAAAAATAATGATGAATTTTTAAAACAAGATGGTATGGTAATAGATTCAATGTTATCAGAACATATGTGTCAAGGATGGCTAGAAGGATATTTACTTACAGGAAGACATGGATTATTTAATAGTTATGAAGCATTCATTAGAATAGTAGATTCAATGGTAAGTCAACATGCTAAATGGTTAAAAGTAACTAGTGAACTTCCATGGAGAAGAAATATTGCTTCCCTTAATTATTTATTATCATCACATATATGGCAACAAGATCATAATGGATATACTCATCAAGATCCAGGATTTTTAAATCATATGGTAACTAAAAAAGCTGATGTTGTAAGAATGTATTTACCACCGGATGCTAACTGTTTACTTTCTTGTGTAGATCATTGTATTAAAACTAAAAATTATATAAATGTAATTGTAGCATCTAAACATCCAAGACCACAATGGTTAACGATGGAACAAGCAATAAAACACTGTACAAGTGGAGTTAGTATTTGGTCATGGGCTAGTAATGATAATGATTCAGAACCTGATTTAGTAATGGCTTGTTGTGGAGATACTCCAACATTAGAAACATTAGCGGCCGTTTCAATTTTAAGAAATCATTTTAAAGATTTAAAAATAAGAGTAGTAAATGTTGTAGATTTAATGCGACTTCAATCAGATACTGAACATCCTCATGGATTATCAGATTATGATTATGATGCAATATTCACTAAGGATAAACCAATAATATTTGCATTTCATGGATATCCTAATTTAATTCATCAATTAACTTACAGGAGAACTAACAAAAATTTACACGTTCATGGATATAAAGAAGAAGGAACTATTACAACACCATTTGACATGAGAGTACAAAATGAACTTGACAGATTCCATTTAGTAATGTCAGCATTAAAGCATACTGAAAAACTTCAAAAAGTATCAGCTAATTTACTTCAAATATGTAAAGATAAATTAGTAGAACATAAAGAATATATAAAAGAATATGGTGATGATTTACCAGAAATTAAATCATGGACTTGGGAAAAAGCAATGCTTAAAAATAAAAAATAATGTATATAATCTATAATAATAAGAAGATAAAATGTATATCGACACAATTAGACACTTTTTTAAGATACAAAAGATGTAAAATAGATTATGGAGTGATAATTCCTAATACTAATAGGTTTAGTACCATTTTATCTTCTCAAAACATAGATATTATAATATTAAATAATAAACAAGAAATAGTAGCATTTAAATATAATATGTTTCCTAATACTATTTTTGAAGATAAAGACGGAGATGCTGTTGTATTATTACCCCCAGGTACTTTTAGTGATTTAAAAATTGGAAATCATCTATATATTAAATAATTATTAAAGTTTTATAAAATTTGATATTATTAATAAAATTTGTTATAATCTTATAAAAGATATAAAAACTTAACGGAGGAAGTATGGCAGAAGTAATAGACTTTAGTAAGCATAGAGAGTATAGTAAAGCACAAAAAGATGAGGTTAGAAAATTAAAAAATTATGTTGATAGGATATATAAAGATTACTATAATCTAACTGATAATGATAAAGTATTAAAAAAACAATTTGATAAAATATATTTAAAAATTATGAATAATAATTGGATAAGTGAAAATGATTTAGATAAGTTTTTAAAAGATATTCAGTATTTTTTAGACAATTTAGTTATGTTTGATGAAAATTTATATGATATGTACCCAATTATTATATATACAGTATTAGTAGATACTTTAAAACTAAAATATTTAGATTTAGATATAGAAGTTAAAGATGCTATTATGAGAAGTGTCTATAATTCTGGAATTGGTTATTCTTTTTATAAAAAAGTAGGACAAATAATATTAAATGAAGAAGTTATTTCGAGAATAGAAAAATTAATTAAAAAGAACATAAATAATTTTCAAGTATTAGAAGCATTATTGGTTGATCAGGATTATTTAGCTGATAAAAATAGGGATATAAGTGATGCTGTTATGCTTTTAGATGCTTATAATAAAGACGATGAAATAGAAGACGAAAGATTAATATCCCAAGAAGAATTTACACTTGATGATATATATGATGCATGCTTAGAACAAGTTAATTTGTTGTTAGAGTTTAGTGATGCATTTTTTACAGAAAGTTGTGTTCAACTTTATGACTGATGTTGATATTCTGCATATGCAATATTT
>ERZ1643251.3393-NODE-3393-length-14753-cov-67.143149_pt1 | contig 14753 bp, 14 predicted proteins | sample MGYA00579261_ERZ1643251 | MGnify/ENA primary metagenome ERZ1643251 (study PRJEB29033, sample SAMEA4952267) | chicken gut metagenome | biome: Broiler Chicken; feature: Gastrointestinal Tract; material: Caecum | place: Ireland | collected 2018 | study: Broiler...
CTTCATCTATATTAAACGCGAGTAGCACGCGTACCCACGACTAATATATATTATGATGGGTACTTTATTATGTATAATGATTTAGTACAATTTATACTTTCCATATATATTATATTTAATTTTAATGTATTTATTACACAATATAAGAACAACTATTCAAAAAATACAAATTACAACAATTCATATTCCCTAGACAGTATCCTATCATCACTACAATATTCCATTATAAACTTATTATCTTTTTTACAAATAATTATTCCTATAGTTTTATCTTGATAAATTTTTCTTAAATTATCATCTATATAATTCATATATACTTGTATTTGGCCTATATATTCTTTCTTTAATTCAGTTACCTTTAGTTCTACAACAACATAACAATTAAATTCTATATTATATAAAAGTAAATCTATATAATTATAACTATTACCAATTTTAATTTTATATTCATTGCCAATATAACTAAAATTATTCCCCAATTCTAATAAAAAATCATCTATATCTTCTAATATTAATTGTTTTAATACCTTTTCTGATATTTCGTTATAATTATAACTGTTTTTTATTAATATTGGATTTTTTACAAAATCTTCTACTTTTAATTTGTCTTTTTTAATTATTTTATTTCTAGTATCTTTAGGTAATCTCTCATACTCTTGAGATTTTATTTTACTTCTTAAATCTCTTACATTTAAATTATTAATTTCACATTGATTAACATAATAGACAATTTTATCAATTTCTTTTATAGATAACATTTCATACCAATGACTCCATGTTAAATTTCCCGACATTGTCGGGACTTTTCCATATATATCATAAAACTGCTTTATTTTATATAAAAGAGATGGTGTGTATTTTTTGCCAAATTCTAGTGTCAATTTCTTTGAATATTCTTTTATTATACCTTCGCCGTAATGTTTTCCAGCTTCGGCAAGCAATTTACCTATATTGTAATAAGTTTGTAAATCACTTCTATTCTTACTATAATCTTTTATTTTTTTAGTAATTTCATTATTTATTATTTGCCTCTTTATTTCATTATAATAATTCATTTAACCTCCTTTTATGTTATATTAGTATCTATTTTTAAACTACTACTATTAATTTTAAATATAATACTCCCATCTATATCAGTCCTATAAATAATTGTATCTTTTAAATTATTTAACACTTCATCATTGGGGTGCCCATACCAATTATTTTTACCAACTGATATAATACTATATTTAGGATTTATCTTATCTATAAAATATTTGCTAGAACTGGTATTACTTCCATGATGTCCTACTTTTAATATATCAATATTATTAAGATTATATTTTTTTATAATATCATTTTCTCTATCTATTCCAGAATCTCCCATAAATAAGAATTTTATATTATCATAAATTAAATATATAACACTTGAATTATCATTTTCATCATTATATTCTCTTGTATTTAAAAAATATAATATATTATCATCCATATTTATTTTTTTTATATTTTGATAATATTTAATATTCTTTTCTTTTAGTATATCAATTAATTCAAGTTCTAAATCATTATAATTACCAATATTAAATATAACTTTATTAACTTTAAATTCTTTAACTAAATTAATAGCTTCCCCCATATGATCATAATCTCCATGTGGTGATTGTCAAAAAGTAAGTCGAATCAATATAATATATCAATTATGAAGTAAATGTGTTATAATAATGATATCTAATTATAAGAAGGTGATTTTGTAATGTATTTATTAATAATGCTAATACCAATATTAATAATATATCCGTTTTTCATTTCTAAATATATAGATAAACATACAATAACTAAAGAACCAAGCATAAAGCAAATAACAAAAAATATGGGCCTAATATCCTTGATATCTATAATATCTATAATTGTCATTAGTTATTTATTGAATATATATTATAGTTTAATACCAAGTTCAACTTCTAGCTTATGTACAAACACTGGTGGTTGGACCTATTCTTGCCAAGGAGACACACATACCGCCCCAATATTGCTAGCTGCAATAGGCCTAGTAATAATTACTTATCATTTTCTTTCACAAAAATTCGTATATAAAATCTTTGAATATAGTAAGGGAGTTTTTAAATACATTTATATGTATATCCATATGTTTATTATATATTTCTTAAATTTTTGGCTTTTATTGTACTTATATGGTTTATTTATTTCAGTACACTATGACTCAGTACTAATTGAACTATTAAGATTTTTCGTATTTATTTCTCCAACTTGCCTCTTTATTATTTCAACATTAATATATGTGCATAAAAACAAGAACAACTAATTCTTGTTTTTTTTACACTAATTCATATTCTCTAACTGCAATTCTTTCATCTGAACAATATTCTATTACAAACTTGTTTTCTCTTTTACATATCAAGATTCCCATTGTATTGTTATTACTTACTTGTTTGATATTCTTATCAATATAATTCATATACTTCTGAACTTGTGAAATATATTCTACTTTAAACTCAGTTACTTTTAGTTCAACAGCGACATAGCAATTGTATTTTATATTAAATAATAACAAATCAATATAATGGTTTCTATCACCTATTTTAATTTTGTATTCACTACCTATAAAACTAAATGAATTACCAAGTTCTTTCATAAAAGATTCAATATCTTCCAAAATTAAATTATGTAATGCTTTCTCTGTAACTATTTCAGTATTATTTCTATTTCTAATTAGTATGGGATTTGGTACTAAATCTTTTACTTCAATTTTATCTTTAGAAACTATTTTGTTTTTAGTTTCAATTGGCATTCTTTGATATTCCTTGTTTTTAATTTTTTCTCTTAATTCTCTTTTAGATAAATTTCTTTCATATGCAATATTAATATAATATATCAATTCATTATCGTCTTTAATTGATAATAATTCAGAATAATGGCTCCAAGTCAATTGTGTCGCCATTGGCGACACTTTTTCGTCACTAAACATATTATAAAATTGTTTCATTCTAAATAATGTTCTTCTATTATATTTTTTACCTACTTCAATAACTAATTTTTTTGAATATTCATCTATAATATTATCTCCATATTTGCCTCCGGCTTCATTTAATAATTTACCAATTTCAAAATATATAATGACTTTGTGTCTTTCTTTCGAGTAATCTTTAATTCTTGAATATACTTCATTATCTATCAACTTATTTTTTATCTCATTGTAATAATTCATGTCTACTCCTTCCTATGGACTACAAGTCTCAATTTGTAATTTATCTTTTTTAATTCTAAACATAATACTACCATCTTGATCTGTTCTATATATTTTTGAATCATTTAAAGTGTCCAATACTTCTTTATTTGGATGACCATATCTATTATTCTTTCCAACACTAATAATAGAGTATTTTGGATTTATTTCATTAATAAATTCTTTACCACTACTTGTCTTACTTCCATGATGACCTACTTTTAATACATCTATATCTTGTAAATTATATTTTTCAATCAAGTCTTCTTCTACACCTACTCCAGCATCTCCCATAAATAGAAACTTGTGATTATTTAATTTAGTATAAATAACTGATGAATTATCATTCTCATTACCATAATCTTTATTATTTAAAGAGTATAGTTTGTTATTATCAACATTTAATTCTTTAACACAAGAATAATATGGTATTTTCTTTTTTCCTAATACTTCTATAAGTTCTTTTTCTAAATCATTTAATTCACCACAATTAAAGATTACTTTTTCTACTTTAAAATTTTCTACTAGATTTATTGCTTCCCCCATATGGTCGTAGTCTCCGTGGGTAATAATTACATAATCTAAACAAGTTATTCCCATGCTTTTTAAATAGGGAATAGTTTTGTTTTTAGCAATACTATAACTAGAGTTATATATTCCCCCTGTATCTATTAATATATTACCTTTATTATAAGGAAAGCTTATTAATATTGAGTCACCTTGTCCTACATCTAAAAAAGTTACATTCATAAAAGGATATATGTATCTATAACATTTATTAAATAATATTAGTAAAATTAAAAATATTAAATATTTTCTTTTATATAAAGACATATATATCAATGCATAATATAAAATAATTACTAATATATTAGGCTTTGCAAATATTATTTTAGTAAAATCTATTTTATCTATATTTATAGAAACAAACTCTAAAAATTTAATTAATATATATAATATGTTATCCAAAAAAGGGAAAATAAAAGTTATTATTGATAATGGTAATATGATTATACTTACTAGTGGAATTACTATAACATTTAGTGGTATTGATATAATATTAACTTGATAAAAGTTATAAATAGTTATAGGAAAAGATACTATAAAAGCAATATAAGATATATATAAACTTTTTAAAATATAATTATTAATTTTCTTTATTTTATCCCTTAAAACTATTAATGTAAAACTAATAATATATGAGTACTGAAATCCTATGTCATAAACAATAAAGGGATTTATAATAATACATATTACTAATACAAATAGCATTAAGTCAGCACTTTTTATCTTTAAATTAAATAATTTATTAATTGCAAATAATATATACATAACAATAGTTCTAATTACTGATGCAATCATACCTAATAGAAAAGTATATAATAATAAAAATGTAATAACTACTCCATAATTATAATAATTATTATATGATATTCTTTTAATTAGATAAAATAAAATTCCTGATATTAAACTAATATGCATCCCTGATATTGAAAATAAATGAGATATTCCATTATCTCTATATGTATTATTAATATTATCGTCGATATATGATTTGTCTCCAAGAATAAACGTTTGTAAATATGGACTACTATTAGTTATATCATTTATTCTATTAGATATAATACTCTTTATATAATATATTAAATTTGTATTATTTTCTATTTTTTTGATACTATTTATATTTAAAGTAAAATAAATTTTTTTATTATATAAATACTCTTTATAATTAAAAGTATTTGGTACTGTATTATTACTAGGCTCTTTTAAGTCCCCTTTTATTTCGATTATGTCCCCTATATATATATCATTATATTCACTATTATTTTTATAATAGTATGTTGCTTTTAATAACTCTTTCCCTTTTACTAACATACTTATTTTATCTTCATCTTTTTTTATTTCTAATATCTTTACTATAAATGAATTATCACTTACACTATATTTACTTTGATATGTAATACATTTAGTTACAACAACAACATATATTATACTTAATATAAATATTATTTTAAATAAATATCTAGATCGTAATATATGTTTTAATCTGTTCATAAATTGCTGTGCCAATGCCATTTACATTAAGTATTTCTTCAATAGACCCAAAATTACCATTAATACTTCTATAATCAATTATATTCTGTGCTTTGCTAGGACCTATTCCTGGCAAATTATCTAATTCTTTAATAGTAGCAGTATTTATATTTACAATTGATATTTCTTCAGTTTTATTTTCCTCTTTAATATCAGTATTATTACTAGCACTTGAATCTTCTATTACAGCATCATTTTTAATATCAGGAAATAATATTTCTTTATCAGTAATTATATTATCATAATTAATTTCTTCTCCATTAAGCATTTTTTCTACTTCTTCTTTAGTATAAATAATTATTACCATTTCATCAAATACTTTTTTGGATAAATTAATTACCGTAATATCAGAGTTTTCTAATAATCCTCCAGCCATATCTATTACATCAATTACTCTAGTTTTATCATTTCCAATATATACGCCTGGATTTGCTATTGCACCTTTAATATCTACTTTATATTCTATTTTATCTTCTTCCACTTCTGCTTCTTCTTCATAACTAAATATTTCATTATCAATATTTAGTTCTTTATTTTTATTTAAATTTATTTTAATAATTATACCTAATATAATTACTAAAACTAATAAGGTCATTGTTAATAAATATTTATATTTTTTTAATATTTGCATACTCCTCCTTTCTTCGTCCTCCATATATATTATAGATAAAAAAAAGAAGTTTTTACTTCTTTTGATTAAATTTAGTACAACAATTATTAAAATATATACAACATATAAATATATATAATATTTAATCAATTCATTTATTAAAAAGTAAAAAACATTTATATTTATATTAAACTATTTATAATCTGAAATAATTCTACAATTAAATAATAACTGTATTAATTGTCATGTCATTAAATCTTTTTATTGCAAAATAAGTTCTATATTTTATTGTTATAACTATTTTATTATTAATAATAGATGTCATTTCATAAAAGAAATTAACTAATAATTATATTCCTAAAGTATACGGATTTTCTGAAGTTCCATCTCCACCAGTTATTTGTACTGCTGATTTTAAATAAAGAGTTGGCAAAACTAAAGCAGTATTGTTTGCGTGGCCAGTATCAATGTAACCTGAAGGGCCAAAAAAAACTGACATAGAATAAGAAGTAAATGATGTAATTGTCCAAAAAGTAGAATTAGGGATATATAAATAATCGTTATTTTTGCAGTCAGCATAGTCGCCCATCCTCCAATTAAATATAGCTTTATTTAAACATGTAGATCTATCAGCGTAACTACCACCACTTGTGGCATACCCATAATCCGATGGATATAATAGTCCTATTTTGCCTATCCAATATGTTGGATTATTTTCATATACTTTATTTCCTCTTTCATATTGATAAAAATGATATGGCAGTCCATTAGTGTCATACAAATATCCTTCTGATCCTCCTATTCTCCAAACTGAATCATCTATCATGTTCTGAGCATCTGCAGATACACTATTATAAAAATCATTATTTAGATATTGCTGTAAGGTCGAGGTAGACCAATTATTAGAATTATTATCATCCCATGTCATCTCCCTAATAGATTCATTTCGTATTATTTTAATTCTTTTTTCATTTTGCCCACTCGAACTGGATTTTATTTTAAACACTCCAATTATACGCCATAATTCATTATTAAATGATACATAGTTATTTGGATTTGCTCCCATATATCTTACGTTACGATTAGGATCATCATTATTCATATTCTCTGGATTACTCGCTAGTAATGATTCAATGTATTCTGCTCCAGTCATTTTTTCGGAAACATCAACTTCTAACTTACCACTAAAACTTTTCCCCATCATATCAGTTGGGTTTCCAATATTGCCATCTATATATATTATAAACTTATAATAAGTAGTTCCTAATGGTGTTGGCTCTTCCTTTACTAAAGATAAAACACCTACATTTTTATCTACAAAACTACCACTTGTAACTTCTTCAAAATGAATATTATCTGTTGAAGATAATAATATATATTTAAAACTTTCTTCTTTTAATTCTTCTGGTAAGTTAGTTATATTTAAGTTTATATTAGTAAGAAGTTCAGCTTCTGACTTATTTCTAATAGAAAAATTAGTAACCTCTCCATCATTTAAATAATTAAGTACTGGTCCAATATTACTTACATTAATGTCATCACCTGTATTAAACGATACATCAGCAAGTTCTCCTATTGTAAGAGTAAGTTCTGTATTATCTTTACTCAACCATATAAACCACGCATAAGTACCAATAGATACTACTACCAATATTAATACTATTAATAATATAATTACCATTTTTTTATTTTCTATATTATGCCATATTCTCTTATTTATCATAAGCATTTAGCTCCTTTTTCTATTTAAAAATATAATATTATAGTCTAGTATAATAATATCACACTTAATAGTGGTTTTCAATATTAACAAAAAAAGAATTAGCAGTTAATTCCTTTAACTTTTAATTCTTCTAATTCTTTGTCATCATCATCTTTTTTCTTTGGTGCTTTAATACTCTTTTTCTCTAAATATAACCATATTTGGTTAGATATAAATACTGAAGAATATAAACCTGCGATAAATCCAATTAATAATGCTATATTAAAGTTAATAATTTCTTTGGCCCCAAATAACATTAAACTAATTACAGGAAGTATTGTTGTCACTGTTGTTAGAATACTTCTAAATAATGTAAGTCTAATAGAATCATCTACTATTTCTTCTAATTCTTTATCTTTAGGTAATTTATTCTTAAATTTATCATTATATTTTTCTCTTATCATATCAAAAGTTACTATTGTAGCATTTATTGAGTATCCAATAATTGTTAGAATTGCTGCAATAAATATTGAGGTAATTTCTATATTAAATAATCCAAAGAACAATATTACAATACACACATCATGAATAAGAGCAATAACTCCAGATACAGCATAATTAAATTTAAATCTAAAACTAATATATAAGGTTATTCCAAGTGAAGCAATTAATAAAGACATTATAGCATTCTTAGTAAGTTCTTGTTTTACTATTTGACTAACTACGTATATATCAGTTGTAGTATTATAGTCATTAGTTAATTTACTATTTAAAGCATTTATTTCTTCTTTATTTAATACTTCATCAATTATTATTGTATAACTACTATTCGTTTTTTCTTCTTTTTTAAACGTATAATCTTTAGTTATTTCTTCTTTTATTTCATTAATATTAGTGTCATTATTAGTATTAACTGTAATATTAGTACCACCAGTAAAATCTACTCCTAAATTAAATCCAGTAAATATTATTCCAATTACAGATATTAATATAACAGCAAAAGTTATACCAAAATATATTTTTCTTTTTTTATAAAATTGTATCTTTTTAAATGGTACATGTACTTCATCACTTTTAACGATTTGTTTTTTCTTAACTCCAATAAATAACCATAATTTATTATTAAAGAAATTTGATTTAACAAATAAGCCTAATATAAATCTTGCAAAGAATATCATTATAATAACTGTTACTATTATATTAATAATAAGCATAGTTGCAAATCCTTTAACTGAACTTTGCCCAAATATAAATAATATAATAGCTGCAATTATTGTTGTTAAGTTAGCATCAATTATACTTGTAAATGATGATTTATTACCGATAAGGAATGCTTCTTTTAAAGATGATCCTCTTTTTAATTGTTCTTTAATTCTTTCATAACTAATAACTGAAGCATCTACTGCCATTCCTATTCCTAAAAGCATTGCCGCAATTCCTGGAAGTGTTAATACTCCTTCAATTAAATAGAATATTAAAAATGATAATATTGCATAGATTACCAGATTCATACTAGCAATAAGTCCTGAAAACTTATATATAACAGTCATTAATATACATACAAGAGCAAGGCCAATAAAACCTGCTATTATTGTATTTGTAAGTGATGCACTACCATAAGTCGCTTCTACTGTTCTTGATGATATTTCTTCTAATTTTGTAGGAAGTGCTCCTGAATTAATAAGTTCTACTAAACTTTTTGCTTCTTCAGCTGTAAAATTACCTTGAATTATTACATCTGATGCAAAAGCTTCATTTACTGTAGCAGCTGACAAACATTTAGAATTGCTAAGTGAACCACAATTATCTTTTTCTTTTAAATAACTATCTTCGTTAACGTCATAATCCAACCATATAACAATAACATTATTAGTCATATCTTTTACTTTATTAGTAACTTCATAAAAAGTATCTTTATCTTTAATTGATAAACTAACGGCTGGTTTTCCATATTGGTCAGTTGTTACTTTAGCATTTCCCCCTAAAACAGAAGAAGTCATAAGTAAATTATCTGATGAATCTCTAAATGAAAGAACCGCTGTTGAAGATATTGTTTCTCTTGCTTCTTCAACATTTTTAACACCTGCTAGGCGAATTCTAATATGATTTTCTCCTTCAATAGTAATTTCTGGTTCACTAACACCTAATATATCAATTCTTTTAAGTATTGCTTTATAAGTGTTATATACCATATCACTATCTAATTCTTGTCCTTCTTCAAGTGGACTTACTTCATATAAAACTTCAAATCCCCCTTGTAAATCTAATCCATAATTTAAATTATTAAAAAGTGGTTTATAAGATAATACACAAGAAGATACTATACCTATACATCCAATAATTCCTAATATAAATTTAACATTCTTATTCTTAACTTTAGCCATTACTATAAATAAAATAATGGCTACTACCAATATTCCTATTATAAATTCCATACTTTTACTCCTTACTATAATATTTCTTTTTCTTCTTTATTTAATTTATCTTTTAAATATTTATCAATCAATCTTTCTTCGACATTAATAATATCATTAACCATTTCTGATATACATAAATTAACATCATTACACCATTTATTAGTTCTTAAATAATTCCATATATCTTCTTTTTTTATATAATTATATTCACTATTTCTAACAATTCGCATTTTAACATTTAAAGCAGGTACTAATGCTAAATATAATTCTTTTTGACTTTTATATTCATCCATACTTATTCACCAATAACATTATATACTATTTTAGTTATTTTTAAAAGACTTAAAAAAAGAAAAAGAGTAAGTTTTATCTTTTCCTTACCCTTTTCTTAACATCTTTATTTGGCGAATTAAACAATTCTTTTATTTCTTTTTCATGTAGCTTTAATATAGATAAAATTTTACCAACATTATTGTATTTAGAACTAATCATTCCATAAGTTACACTCTCTTCTAATTTTTGAATATTTAAAACTAAATTTTCTTGTTCAAAATTCATTTAATGTCCTCCTAAATAAAATATAGTATATTTTATTTAATAAAGCAAATTGCTATTTTTTTTACTGCTATTTCATATATTTAATTGGTGATACAATGAAAAGTAAATTTATTAAATCTACTATTATCTTAATAATTGGAGGTTTTATTACTAAAATACTTAGTATGGTAATTAGAATTGTTTTAACTAGAGTTGTATCTACTGAAGGTATTGGACTATATATGTTAGTTCTACCTACTTTTAATTTATTTATAACTTTATCGACATTAGGTCTTCCTACTTCTATATCAAAACTTGTTAGTGAAAACACTAGAAGTAATAAAAAAATAGTATTATCTACTATTCCTATTACTTTAGTATTTAATATAATTTTAATGTTTATTTTATTTATAATTGCACCATTTTTATCAAAATATTTAATTAATAATACCGATACTTATTATCCTATTATGGCTATAGGGTTAACTCTTCCTTTTATATGTTTATCAGGAATATTAAAAGGATACTTCTTTGGTAAAGAGCAAATGTTTCCACATACTCTATCTAATATAGTAGAACAAATAGTAAGACTCTTATTAACTATATTCTTTATTCCTAGTTTACTTAAATATGGACTAAATATTGCTATTACTGGTGTTGTATTAATTAATATAGTTAGTGAATTTGCTAGTTCCATTACTATGTTATTATTTATGCCTAAACATGTAAAAATTAATAAAGAAGACTTTAAATATAATAAATATATTGTTAAAGATTTACTTAGTATTAGTATCCCTACTACTTCATCAAGATTTATTGGATCTATTTCTTATTTTTTAGAGCCTATTATTTTATCGTTTGTACTACTTAGTGTGGGATACTCTAATGAATATATTACTTTTGAATATGGAGTAATTAATGGTTACGTATTCCCTATTTTACTTCTTCCATCATTCTTTACAATGGCTATATCTAATGCCCTACTTCCTGTCGTATCTAATTCTTACTCTCATAGAAATTATACTTATACTAAAAGTAAAATTAAACAAGCAATTATGTTTTCTTTATTAATAGGTATTCCTTGTACATTAATATTTATATTTATTCCCGAAGTACCTTTAAAGTTTATATATAATACTACTTTAGGCGTTAACTATATAAAAATAATTGCTCCATTCTTTATTCTTCATTATATCCAAGCACCACTTACTTCAACACTACTTGCTATGGGTAAAGCAAAAGATGCAATGTATGGCACATTAATTGGAAGTATCATTAGAACTATATTACTAGGAGTCATCTCTTACTTAAAAGTAGGAATATGGGGACTTATTATTGCTTCTATATCTAATGTATTATTCGTAACAATTCATCATATTTATTATGTAAATAAGTATTTAAAAAAGGGATAGTAATTATCCCTTAAAATTCAATATTCTTTCTTATATATTCTTCTACTTCATCTAGTTTTAGAGTAATTTGTTTCATAGTATCTCTTTCTCTTATCGTTACAGTTTCTTTATTTAATGTATTATCATCTACTGTAATACAATAAGGAGTTCCTATCATATCTTGTCTTCTATATCTTTTACCAATAGAAGCTGTTTCATCATAAGATACCATAAAATGTTTAGATAATTTCTTATATACTTCTTTTGCTTTTTCTGTATGAAATTTCTTAACTAAAGGAAGTACTGCAACTTTATATGGAGCAAGATATGGATGGATTTTTAATACTTCTCTTTCTGATCCATCTTCTAATGTTTCAATGTTATATGCTTCACATAATACTGTTAAAAATAATCTTTCTACTCCTAAAGAAGGTTCTATTACATAAGGAATATATTTTTCATTAGTTTCTGGATCTAAATATTCTTGACTTACATTAGAGTATTTTTGGTGTTGTGATAAATCATAATTAGTTCTACTTGCTATTCCCCATAATTCTCCAAATCCAAATGGGAATAAATATTCGATATCAGTAGTAGCATTACTATAGAATGATAATTCTTCTTTAGAATGATCTCTAAGTCTTAAATGTTCTTCACTAATACCTAGACTAATTAAGAAATTCTTACAATATTCTTTATAATGTTTAAACCAGTCAAGTTCTGTGCCTGGCTTACAGAAAAATTCAAGCTCCATTTGTTCAAACTCTCTAACTCTAAATATAAAGTTCCCTGGTGTTATTTCGTTCCTAAAACTTTTTCCTACTTGAGCTATTCCAAAAGGTACTTTTAATCTCATGCTTCTTTGAACACTTAAGAAATCCGCAAATATACCTTGAGCAGTCTCTGGCCTTAAATATATAGTATTTTTAGAGTCTTCTGTAACTCCTTGAAATGTTTTAAACATTAAATTAAATTGTCTTATATCAGTATAATCTAATTTACCACAATTAGGACATACTATGTTATGTTCTTTGATATATGTAACTAATTCTTCATTAGACATTCCTGCTGCATCAATATGATCATGTTCTTCAATTAATTTATCTGCTCTATGTCTAGTTTTACAATTTTTACAATCTATTAATGGATCAGAAAACGTAGATAAATGACCACTTGCTTCCCATACTTTAGGATTCATAAGTATTGCAGAATCAAGTCCTACATTATTTTCATCTTCTTGAACAAATTTCTTTAACCAAGCATTTTTTAAATTATTTTTAATAAGCATTCCAATTGGTCCGTAATCCCAAGTATTAGATAATCCTCCATATATCTCACTTCCTTGAAATATAATTCCATTTTGCTTACAATAACTTACAAGCTTTTCCATAGTTAATTTTTCCATTTATATCATTCCTTTCTTAAAATAAAAAGACTCTTATAAACATAAGGACGACAATGCCGCGGTTCCACCTTATTTATTCATAAGAATCCCTTTATATATATAGCTCCGAGTTTCCAAGCTCATCTTCACTTATTTTAAAATAACTATTCTTCTTCTTTTTTTTGCTTTTTGAACTATTCTTTGCTCATCAATTTTTTTACAGTAATTAACATACTGTATATATGGGTCTTCATCACTACACGCACAACATTGTGTTTGATACATAGTTTCTAAATTTTCAATTGGAATAGAGAACATTGGCTTTGTATTATCACTATGCTTATTAGCATAAACTAATGTATTATATTTTCTAATTTCCGAAATTATTTTCTTGCCAACTACTCTAGGCAAAGAATAATAATAACGACCTATAACTAAATAACTTTGGTTAATTTTCTTACCATCGCCATACAAGCCTACAACCTGCAAATAAGGAATTTGAGGAAGCAAAGAAAATAATGCATACTCATTATTATTATATGTAAAATTTATTCTTTTTATTTCCTCTTCATCATTATTATTTTTTATAATAGAACTACGATAATAATTAATTATCTCTAAAAGTCCATCATCGATTATTTGACAATGAGAAGACATAATATCCCTCCTGTGAACAAAATTATATCACTAATAAATAAATATGTCAAACTAAACAGTTTAGTAATGTTGCAAGAATAATTCCTGTAAATACTCCTCCTAAAACTTCTATAGGTTTATGACCAATTTTTTCTTTTAATAATACAAAACTTTCTTTTAAATTGGCTTTTTTAGCCAATATATTAATTACTTCTGCTTGCTTTCCTGTTTCATATCTAATTCCCATTGCATCATACATTACAATTAAACTAAATATTAAGCATATAGCAAATAATTCAGAATTTAATCCATAATCTATATACATAAGTGTAGTAAGAGAAATAACAGCAGTTGTATGAGTAGAAGGCATTCCACCTGCTCCATTAAATAATCTTTCTAACGAAAAATGTTTAGTACTTATTGTTTCTATTATTGTCTTTAATACCTGAGCAATTACAATTGATATCAAAGGTATCAATACATATTTATATTCTTCCATATTTAACACATCCTAACTAATCTTATTTAAAAACTGTTTACTCTTTAAATATAAACCTGAATATCTATCATAATAATCATCAATAAACATATTTAATTCTTTTTTTATATTTTCTGATATTTCTAATTTATCTATCTTGGAAATGTCTACATAATAAAACATTCTTAATAATTTAATAGTCTTTATATTAACTATTTTTTCATTATTTAGACAATTTTTGCAAAGATAACCACCACGATAACTAGAAATAGTCACAA
>ERZ1643251.3395-NODE-3395-length-14749-cov-3.828910_pt1 | contig 14749 bp, 15 predicted proteins | sample MGYA00579261_ERZ1643251 | MGnify/ENA primary metagenome ERZ1643251 (study PRJEB29033, sample SAMEA4952267) | chicken gut metagenome | biome: Broiler Chicken; feature: Gastrointestinal Tract; material: Caecum | place: Ireland | collected 2018 | study: Broiler...
TTGCATCTTCCACTGAAATAGATGTAGGGGTAGGCTTAACCTTTGATATAACATTAGATGGTGTGCAGAAAAATATTACACTGGACAATGTAGTTGGAACTGGAAATAACGGTGAGATTACACTGGATGATGTAGTGACTGCAATAACTACTAAATTAGATTCAGCTTTTGGCAAGGGAGCAATAAAAGTTGAGAAAAAATCCGCTGGTGACGCTTTGACATTCTCTTTTGGAACACTGGCTGGTGAAAAAGGACATAATTTCCGTTTAACTGGAGCAGACTTGAATAATTTGGGAATTACTCCTGGCTCTAGTAGCAATATAAGTACTTCCACAAAATTGGGAGACTTGCCTGGAGCAAACAAAAGCGGCAATTATGAGTTTACTATCAACGGACAAAAATTTTCCTTTACACAAGATACCACTGTGGGTCAAATGATGAATGAAATCAACTCCAGTGGTGCAGGTGTAAAAATTTCCTATTCTTCTTTAGCAGACAAGTTTGTGATAGAAAGTGCTTCTACTGGAAAAGACTTTGGTATCGAGATGAGTCAAGAAAAGGGAAATATCCTTACATCCATGTTTGGTGATGGTGTAATCAGTGCAGGTAGTAAGGCTGAAAGCGGACAACTTACAGTAGGAACCATTGATGGAACAGAGATAGACTCTGCAGCGGAAATTAGAGAGGCAAGTATTACACTGACTGTAAACAATGAAGTATACACTTTTTCCTTGCCCAGAAAAGAAAATGATACTACCTATACCAAGGATGAATTTAGTACAGAGTTTAATAAGTATTTAGAGGAAAAATTTGGAAAGGATTCCATTACATATGATGCTGCAACTGGTGATCTAAAAATAAAAGAAGGGTATACTGTTACAATAGGAGTTGCCTCGGTTGTAGGTAAAGATGGTAAACCTATTGATACAGGATTTTCTCTCTATCAAAACAATCTTGCTACAGGCTCTAGCAATCTGGATGATATCACCAACTTGACAGATGACGAAAAAGATGCTCTGAAACAAAAATATGGTGCAACCAAACTGGAGGATTTAAAAGGGCCAGATGTAACATTTGAGGATGGACGTCTTGTTGTGACTGAAACCGGAAGTAAGGATTTGCAAGACCTTATGGCTGGTGTTCAGTTTGGTAACGGTCAGATGGACCAGACTGTAAAAGACAATGCCAAAGGTAAAGATGCCATTGTGACTATCAATGGTGTAGAGACTAGTCGTAGTAGCAACACCTTTACTGTTGATGGTGTTACTGTAGAGCTCACTGGTGTGCACAAGAATGATGAAGAAGCTGTTATTGGCACAGTGCGCGATGTAGATACGATTGTGGAGGGCTTTGAATCCTTTGTGAAGGATTACAATGCGCTATTGGATAAACTTTATGGCTACACTGATGCGAAGGCAGAGTATCGTGACTATGCTCCTTTGACTGATGCACAGAAAAAGGAGATGAGTGACAGAGAAATTGAGTTGTGGGAAGAGAAAGCAAAAACTGGTTTACTCCGTCGAGATATGGATGTAGAGCATTTCCTGAGCCAAATGCGTATTGCTATGTATGAAAAACCTGCAGGCGGAAAATTTGGTATGTACGACATTGGCATAGAGACAGGAAAATATACTGATAAGGGCAAGCTAAATCTGGATACTACAAAGTTGCGTAATGCTTTGGCACAAGACACTTCTTCTGTAGAGCAGTTGTTTATGGATGTGCAGGATGGTCTTTCTGACAAGTTGATTGATATCATGAAGGAAACTGCTAACCCCAGCAGTGGTAGTCCGGGTAGTTTGGTAAAGCTGGCAGGTATAGAAGGTTATGCTAGCGATGGAAACAACTCTCTGAGCCAGCAGTTGAAAGAGATTGAAGATAGGATTAAAGACTTGGAGAGCAAGTACGAAAAAGAAAAGACCCGCTACTGGAACCAGTTCAATACCATGGAGCAGGTTTTGGCAAACTTCAATAGCCAGAGTTCTATGATTCAATCTCAATTTATGGCATATTGATGCAGAATAAAAGGAGGAGTAAAGGGGTATGTTGCAAAATCGTTATCAGGCATATAAACAGCAGTCTATGCTAACAATGACCCAAGGAGAAATGCTGACAGCTGTATATGATGGTCTGCTGAAAGCGATTTACTCTGCGCAAAAAGCATTTGAAACACGAAATTTGCCGGAAATTAATAAACATTTGCTGAAGGCACAAGAGATTTTAGGTTATTTAAAAAGTACCCTGAATTCCCAATATGAGATTGCACAAAATCTGGAATCGTTGTATGATTACTTTATACAACAGCTTCGACAAGCAAATGTGAAAAAAAGTCCGGAAGGCTTACAGGATGTTGCCCAGATGATTCAAGAGTTGCGAGATGCTTTTGTGCAGGCGGACAAAAATGTAAGAAGTCAGAAGTAAGCTGTTGTAAGATTATTTTTTAGGAGGAACAAAATGTTTTTAACTTCTAAAACATTGCAGACACTAGAAGCAGGTGTTGCTGCCACATGGCAGCAACAACAGCTTCATTTGCAAAACTTATCTAATGTATCCACTCCTGGATACAAAGCAAAAGGAATGGTATTTGAAGAAGTGCTAGAAGGCACTCGTCCAACAGGTGTTTTTAACGCAAAGATTGTAGAGGATACAACAACCAGCAATCGTTTGGACGGAAATAATGTAGACAGTGATAAAGAAAGCATGGAGCTGTATAAGGCGTATGTACAGTACTCTATGTTACTGAACAAGGTTACTGGCGAATTAGGCAACTATTCCCATGTGCTAAATGCAAATATGTAATAGTAGACAGGAGGGAATAAGATGGCTTTTTTGGGTTCTTTGGATATTGTAGGTTCCGCGCTTTCTGCAGAACGTTTTCGGATGGATATTAGCTTGCAAAATTTAGCAAATGCCAACAATACTAGCCCCACTGCTGACGGCGAACCCTATCGACGCCAACAAGTGGTTTTTCAGGAAAGAGCATTGACTTTTGATGAAACATTGGAAAATATTTCCGGTGGCGTGCAGGTAGCAGATGTTGTGAAAAGTGACCGAGATTTTAAATCTGTGTATGACCCTAACAATCCCAATGCGGATGAGAATGGATATGTGTTGTATCCGAATGTAGATACTACAGAGGAACGGTTGGACTTGATGAGCGCAAGCACAGCATATGAAGCCAACTTGACAGCACTTTCCGTAATGAAGGCAATGGTCAATCGCACCCTAGAAATGAGCAAATAATGTTTTTGGTTATGGAGGAGAGGTAAGGAATGGATATGATGAACGAGCAGTTGCAAGATACATACGGTGAAGGCACCGATGAGATGAAAGACAAATATCTGACATTTTTGACAGATGGACAGGTGTTTGCTATTCCTATTGCAGATGTAATGCAAATTGTACAGATGCAAAAAATCACACCCATTCCAGAATTTCCTATGTATGCAAAGGGTGTAATTGACTTGCGTGGTTCTATGATTCCTGTGGTAGATTTGCGTTGCCGTCTGGGAAGAATGGAACTAGAGTATGATGCCCATACCTGTATTATTGTTATGAGCATCAATGGTTCTCTGGTGGGCTTAATTGTAGATAGTGTAGATGAAGTAGCTCGCATTGAACAAGAAAATATTTGTCCGCCTCCTGCATTGGGCACTGATACCACCAGTCGTTTCTTGCAGGGGTTGGGAAAAACACCAGATGGTGTAGTTTTGTTATTGGCCATAGAGCGTGTAATTGGAGAGGACATTTACAGTGCTTTCTCGGTCTAACAAGGTAGACATGTGTGAATAAGGTTTTTGGAAGAGGGGAAGCTGAGGATTCCCCTTTTCCAATGTGGTTGAGGAAAACAGGTTAAGGGAATTGAGGGAAGAGGAATATGCTGAATAAGTTAAAGATTCGTACGCGTTTGTTAGTTTCGTTCTCAATCATATTGGTGGGAATGGTTGTAATTTCCTTAGTAGGAAGTACAGAATTGAAGAATTCTTTGTATAGTTTACGGGATTACCGCAGTTCCGTTTCACAGTACAACTATATTTTGAGTGAGGTTGAAGCTCACTTTTTTAGAGTACAAATGCAAATGCACCGTGCTTTAGGTACCACAGATATGTCGATTGTTCAAGAAGCAGTTGCACAAGCACAGGAGAGTGCAGATATTGTAAGGACAGATATGGTTGCCTTAGAATCTGTACACACGGGAGACACTGAACAGCTAAAAACACTCAATAACTTAATTGCGCAAGCTGATGTACATTTGAATGAAATTTTGTCAGCAGCTACCCGTACTAATACTGCCGAAGAAAAAGAGCAAATATTTAACAAAGTAGAAAATGATTTAGGGCCGATATTGGAGCAGATGACTGAACAGATTGAAACTATGATAACTACTGCTAACGACCGCGGCACTGTTATGATAAAAGACATAGAAACTGCCAGTGTTGTAAGTATTGCAATTCTTTTGGGCGTAACAGGAGTAATGATTGTGGTGGCAGTTGCCATTTCCTTTAATTTGTCCAAATCTGTTGCAGAACCTCTAAGTGAGATGCAAAAGGCAGCCACAGAGATGGAGCAAGGAAATTTGAGTATCAAGCTGGAGTACCAGTCTGAAAATGAACTTGGAATGCTGGCAAATTCTATGCGTTCTATGGCATCAACTTTGCAACAGTACATTGAGTCCATTGATACTGTCATGGAGGAATTTGCAAAAGGCAACCTAACTGTTGTGCCCACCATAGAGTATAAAGGAGATTTTGCAAGTATTGGTGAATGCACACAAAAAGCTGTAGAGGCTATTAACGATACTCTTTGCCAAATTTCCCAAGCGGCAGACCAAGTTGCTTCTGGTGCAGACCAGGTATCTTCTGGTGCACAAAATCTGTCACAAGGTGCTACAGAGCAGGCATCCTCCATTGAGGAATTGGCAGCTACAGTAAACGAAATTTCTTCCCAGGTAAAAACCAATGCAGAAAATGCAAACAGTGCTTTTGCTCGTGTGGAACAAGTAAGTAGTGAGATGAACGAAAGCAATCACAAGATGCAGGAAATGATTTCTGCAATGAGTGAGATTACCAACAGTTCTTATGAAATTGGAAAAATTATTAAGACCATTGAGGATATTGCTTTCCAAACCAACATTTTGGCATTGAATGCGGCTGTAGAAGCTGCTCGTGCAGGTGCTGCAGGCAAAGGTTTTGCTGTGGTGGCTGATGAAGTTCGGAACTTGGCTGCAAAAAGTGCAGAGGCATCTAAGAGTACAGCAGTGCTAATTGAGCGTTCGCTGAAAGCAGTGGAAAATGGAACACAAATTGCAGACGAAACAGCTGCTTCCTTGGAACAAACAGTTTTGGGCGCAACAGAGGTTTCTCAGTTGATTTCTAAAATTACTAATGCATCCAATGACCAAGCAAGTGCTATTACACAGGTTACAGTGGGGATTGACCAAATTTCTGCTGTGGTTCAAACCAACAGTGCTACTGCCGAAGAAAGTGCGGCTGCCAGTGAAGAGCTTTCTGGTCAGGCAGCAATGCTGAAAAATCTGGTGGGAGCTTTCCGACTAAAGGAAGATAGTGGAGACCTTGCATTGCCTATGTCAAGTTCAGAGTCATATCACAATGATTCCTATGGTGCACAATTTGAAGATGTATCCTATGGAAAATATTAAAACAATATAACTTTTAAAGCTTAAAGGGGTCACTTTTTTGATAGGTGGCCCCTTTGGTAATGAAAAAATACAAAAAATTAAAGAAAACTATACTGTGACCAAATTTTATGTAATATTTTTTGAAATATAAAAATATTATGTATAATAAATGACGATTTTGAGTTATTTTTTTATAATTGTTTAAAAATTACTAATATTTATGCCTAAAATTGCAGTTTTTTTGATTTGTAAAAATATTCCCAAAACATTGACATATTACTTTATAAGAGAGTATAATTAACCTATAATCATCGAAAATGTGACAAAAACAGTTCAAAAAGGACAGATTTTGTTCATTTTTGGCCATAAATGGAAAATGATGTAAAAATAAAGGTTTTGCTGTGCTATTTTTTGTTGCACTTGTTTTTGTTCTAGGAGTTATTTTAAGGAGAAGACAGCAATAGAAGATATATGAAAGGAAGAATCCAGTATGATGTTTACACCGATAGTTCCCATTCAACCAATGGAAAAAATGAGTTTTGGTCAAACAACACCTGTGACTGCAGAAAAGTCCAGTGGTTTTGGTGCCATTTTGGAAAATGCCATGAAGGATTTGGAAACATTGCAGGCACAGTCCGCAGAAGATTCCAGAAAATTGGCTTTGGGAGAAATTGATAACATTGCACAGGTGCAAATCAATGCTTTGAAAACTTCTACCATGTTACAGACAACTGTACAGCTCACTAGTCGTGCTGTGGGCGCATATAAAGAAATTATGCAAATGCAAGTTTAAGCATATTGCCAATTCTTTTTAGTACTTATTATAAAAAGAAATACATGGCCATTCTATCCCCTCGAACACTATTTTATTACAAGATGTATAAAATTGGGCGAGGGGTTTTGGCTTGCGGATGAGTTGGCAACAGCAAGGTTGTAAAAAATCATTGGGGGCATCCTTGTTGCAGGCATAAAATGCCAAACCAATATTTAAGATAGAAGAAGAGGGCATACGCATGAAGGGTACAGGACAGGACTTGAAAGGGCAGTTCAAAAATGCGGTGGAGCATTTTAAGCAGATGCCAAAGAAGAAGAAAATCATCATCGGTTCAGTGGTTGGATTGGTGCTGGTTTTGGCATTAGGGGTTACAATTTTTTTGAATGCAGGAAAAAATGGATACAAGGTGCTGTATGAAGGGTTAGAGTCCGAAGAGAAAAGCACCATTTATTCCATGTTGCAGGAAATGGGTGTTTCCGCACAGATGAATGCAGATGGAAATATTACTGTTCCTGCAAAAGACTACGACCGATGCTTGATGGAACTGGCTATCAAGGGCTATCCTCAGTCCGGTATGGGATATGATTTAATGGAAAATCATACTGGTATGACTACCACAGAGTCAGAAAGCAATCAGTGGCGGATTTATCAGTTGCAGGATAGATTGCAAAATACATTAAAATATCTCCAACCAGTAAAAAATGCAGTGGTGACCATTAATGTACCTGAGCAAGGAAAGTATGTATGGGAAACAGAAAATGATTCCCAAAAATCTACTGCGGGAGTAGTGCTAAGTCTTTCTGAAAACTTGACAGCACAGCAAGTGGATGGAATAAAAACTTTGGTGTCTAGCCAAGTGCCTAATTTGTTGCCTGAAAATGTAAAGGTTGTGGATGCGGCAACATCTAGGGAACTTTATGGTAGCACTGGAAATAACACAGATAGCATTTCCTCTGTTGACAATTTGACATTTGAAAAGCAAGTGCAGAAGCAAATTGAGGATAATGCAGAGCGCATTTTGGCCCAGAGATATGGTGCCAATGGTGTGGTGGCAGTAGCGAAAGTAGAATTAGATTATGACAAAATGCTCACCGAACAGATGCAGCTTCAACCAAAAGAAGATGGTGGCGGTTATGTATCGAATTTTTCAGAGAATTACACATTGGATGGCCAAGTAGCTGCAGGTGGAATTGTAGGAGAAGAAAATAATACTGATATTCCAGAACAGGTTGTTGGTGATGAAAATGCCGAGAATGGAGTAACAAATTATAATAGAGATATTCAATATGAATATGGATACATCAAAACTCAGATTGAAAAGGGAAATGCAGTACTGAAGAATGCAACCATCTCCGTTATGGTAGATGAAGATAATATGACTCAAGCACGCCGCAATGAGTTGATTGCGCTAGTTTCTACCAGTACTGGTATTGCGGAAGAAAATATTACTGTGTCGCCCATTGACCCAGATGCAGCTGTTGAGCCAGATGAAGAGTTGCCTGTACCCACTACCCAGATTGTAGTTCCATTATGGGTATGGATTGTTCTGGGTGCAAGCTTGTTGATATTGATTTTGGCGGCGGTAATTTCTATTTGGCTACGTAAAAGGGCAAAGCGTAAACAACAGCAGCAACAAAATGAAATTGACCAGCAACGTGCTCAGATGGAACAAGAAATTGCGGATTACAAAAAGAAACTTTCTGATGCAGCAATGGCAGCTACTGACCCGAAAGATGAGGCTATCATTAATGAGGTTAAGGGCTTTGCTAAGCAGCACCCAGAAATTACAGCAAACTTGTTGCGTGCATGGTTGAAAGAGGAGGGTGAATGATGGCTCCAACAAAAAACAAGCCGAAACTTTCACCAGCGGCTCGTGCGGCGGTAATTATTGTTGCATTGGGTGCTGATGAAGCCTCTAATGTATATAAATTTCTTCGCGAAGATGAAATTGAAATGCTTTCTTTGGAGGTTGCGAAATTAAGCAGATTGAGTCAGGAAGACCTGCAAGAGATTGTAGATGATTTCTATGGTCTTTGTGTAACTCAAAAGGTAATCTCCGAAGGCGGTATCATTTATGCTAAGGACGTTTTGGAAAAAGCCTTTGGTGCAGAGCAAGCAGGAGATTACATCAAGCGTATTTCCAGCGCAATGCAGACTCGTCCCTTTGATTTTATTCGTAAGGCGAATTATCGTAACCTAATGATGATGATTCAGAACGAGACACCTCAAACCAGCATCTCATATTATTTCTGAGTTGCCCAAGGAAACACAGTTGGAGGTTGTACGCAGAATTGCTACACTAGAGAGCGTATCTCCAGAAATTGTGCAGATTGTAGAACAAGTAATGGAGCGCAAGTTCTCCACCATTGTTAGCCAGGACATGGCAGAGATTGGCGGCGTAAACTATGTTGCAGACATTATGAACCACACCGACCGTGCAACAGAGAAGCACATCTTCGACGAGTTGAACAAGCAAGACCCAGAGTTGAGCGAGAATATCCGCAAGCTGATGTTCGAATTCGAGGATTTGGTTTTGCTGGACGATATGTCTATCCAGCGTTTGCTGCGCGAGGTGGATACTCAAGATTTGGCAGTGGCCATCAAGGGCTCCAACGAAGAGGTCAAAAATATATTGCTGTCCAATATGTCCAGCCGTGCAAGAGACAATCTTATCACCGATATCGAATATCTGCGTAATGTACGTATGCGTGATGTTGAAGAGGCACAGCAACGTATTGTTGGTATTGTTCGTGCATTGGAGGAAAGTGGCGAAATCATAATCTCCAGAGGCGAGGAGGACGAGATTATTGCCTGATATACTAAAGGGATTTCTTTGGAAGGAAGGCGGCTCGGTGGCAATTCCTGATTGGGATATGCCACAAGAGCCAGTCCAGCAAGAGCCGGATGAATTTGGGTTTATAGAGCAGCTTCCTATTACGGAGCAGCCAGAACCCGAGCCGGAACCTGAGCCAGAACCCGAACCGGAACCACTAACAGAGGAAGAGCTGCGGGAGTTGTATCGCCCACAATGGGAAGAAATGATTGCTGCTGCTCAACAAAAGGCATATGACGAAACAGCTGCTGCCTATAAACAACGGCTGGAGCAATGCGTAGCTCAGATGAATCAGTTTTTGCAAAATGGTCAACAGCAGTATGAAGAGTTTGTGCAAGAGTATGCTTCACAACTCAAATACCTCGCAGTGGATATTGCAAAAAAATGGGTTGGCGAGAGCATAGAACAGCAACAATCTCTGCTGGAACCCATGGTGATGCAGACAGTGGGCCAAGTGAAGGAAGCAAAATGGATGAAAGTAGAAATTTCGGACAAAATGCAACAATTGGCAGAGCAAATCCAAAAGGAATTGGAAAAGTCGGAATTTTCGGGGAAAGCACAAGTAATTTTAACAAATACTGACCCCACAAATTGTATTGTACATACAGATGCAGGGGACATAGATGCCTCTATAGAAACACAAGCAGAAAACCTTCGCAGAGCATTTAAAACTGAAGAATGATGGGAGGGAGAACCCAATGCAGAACAGTAAAAATGATTTGTTCCAAGTGAATCATTGCAGAGAAATTCTTGCAACACAAGATTTTTACACTCGCAAAGGTCGCATCAATAAGGTCGTTGGAATGACCATTGAAGCCACTGGATTGGTGTGTAGCATTGGGGATGTCTGCCTGATTACCCCCGAACGAGGCGGAAATGTTATTGAAGCCGAGGTAGTGGGAGTAGAATCTGACCATGTATTCTTAATGCCTTATCGAGATACGGATGGTATTGGATACGGTTGCCAAGTGGTAAACACAGGAAACCGTATGACTGTACGGGTATCAGAAGATATGGTAGGACGCACCATTGATGCATTGGGGCAGCCGCTGGATGGAGGCCCACCCATTGATAAAGGGAAGCCCATGCCGGTAGATAATGCGCCACCTAACCCCATGGAGCGACCACCCATTACAGAAGTTATCGAAATGGGCGTAAAGGCCATTGATGGACTTATGACCATAGGAAAAGGACAGCGTATGGGAATTTTTGCCGGAAGCGGAGTAGGTAAAAGTACACTGATGGGTATGATTGCGCGAAACGTAAAGGCAGACATCAATGTGATTGCTCTGGTGGGAGAGCGTGGCCGTGAGGTTGTGGAGTTTATAGAAAGAGATTTAGGAGAAGAAGGAAAACGCCGCTCGGTTCTTGTGGTGGCTACTTCTGACCAGCCAGCTTTGATGCGCCACAAATGTGCTCAAACAGCTACCGCCATTGCGGAGTATTTCCAGCAGCAAGGCAAGGATGTTTTGCTGATGATGGACTCCCTAACACGATTCTGTATGGCGCAACGTGAGATTGGTCTGGCAACAGGAGAAGCTCCAGTTGCTAGAGGATATACCCCCTCTATCTATTCGGCCTTGCCAAAATTGTTGGAACGGTCTGGAAATTTCAAACATGGCTCTATCACAGGAATTTATACAGTTCTTGTGGAAGGTGATGACACCAACGAACCAATTGCCGATACTGTGCGTAGTATTATTGACGGACATATCTTCCTATCCAGAAAGATAGCCTCTCGCAATCATTACCCTGCTATTGATGTACTAAACAGCCTGAGTCGTTTGATGAATGGAATTGCAGACCCTCAGCACAAGGAAGCAGCCGGAAAAATGCGAAACATGATGTCGGTATATCGAGATAATGAAGATTTGATTTCCATTGGTGCTTATAAAGCAGGTTCAAATCCTGTTGTAGATGGTGCAGTGATGCACCAAAAGAAGATTAACCAGTTTTTGCAGCAAAGAGTGGATGAAAAGTTCGACTTTGCCCAAATGTTGATAGAGCTAAAAAAGGCTGTGAACTAAAAGCCATATAGATAACAGTAAACTTGTGAAGTTTGTTTTCTGTAAAAAGGACTTACCTGTATGAAAAAGTTTGAATTTTCTCTAAAAAAGTTACAGCGTTATAAACAGCAAATTTTAGACAGAGAAAAGGGTATTTTGGCAGGACTGCAAAAAACAAAGCAGCAGCTAGAACAACAAATAGAGGAGCTAGAACGATTTCGTGCAGAAAAAACACAGCAACTAAATGATAAGCAAAAAAAGGGAATGTCTTCTGCAGAACTGGCAGGTTATCGATTTTTTCAAGATAATATCCGCCATCAAATTGCTGGATTACAGCAACAGTTAAAGGAACTACAAGTTCAACTGGATGCACAAATAGAAATTGTGATGAAAGCATCACAGGAAATGAAAAGTATTGATAAGCTGGAAGAAAAGCAGCTTGAGGAATATAAACTGGAAGTTTCTCGTGCACAAAGTGAGGAAATATCAGAGTTCATTACCATGAAATTATAAAATAATCCATTGAAAGGAGGTGAAAAAGATGCAAATGAAAGTAGAAAGCCAACTCAATAGCAATCAGCTAGGGTTGCAGGCGAAAAAGCAAGAAAAGCCAAAAACAGACGCCTTTGCCCAGGTGATAGACCAAATGGCTCAGTCTGTGAACAAGCCACAATCTGTGCAGAACAACCAGTCTAGCTTTGAAAAGGTAGAATCTCAAGTGCCTGATTCGAAAGATAAAGATTGGACAAAGCTTCAAGAAATTGCCGTTTCAATGACAGCAGTTCAAGTACCAACAGACTTGTTGCAAAAGTTACCTCAAGAACTTTTGGAAGGTGTAAGTTTGGAGATGTTGGAAGAAATTTCGGCACTTCAGACACAGCAACCAGAAATGGTACAGCAAATTTTTGCACAGTTGGGTATGGAAAACCAGCAAGCAGTGCTATCAGAAGGGCTGGAAGTACCACAAACAGCAGTGCCATTGGATGTAGCTGTATTAGACAGTGGAGTGGTCAAAGAACAAACACAGTTGAATCAGCAAGGAAACCTTTTCTCCGAGATTTCTAAATCCCTTTCTGAAGTCCAGCAAAAGGAAACAGAAACATTTGTGACATTGCAAAATGTTGGAATGGAGGCCTCTCAGCAGGATACACAGACACAAGAGTTTGAACTGAGCCGTTCCTTCCGAGATGCGGTAGCCTTGGTGAAACAGCAAGCCCAACAGAAACAGCAGGATAGCGGTGAAGCAGAGCCTTTGGATGTGGATGCTTTGCAGATGCATGCCAATGCACAACGTCCCCAATTAGAAGGACAGGTAAAAATGCAACAGGTGCAGGCAGACAGCAATGAGCAGCCAGTAGACTTGGCAAAGCAAATCAGCGAAAAAATGTTGCTTCATCTGGAAAAGGGCGAGCGAGAATTTACCATGAAATTAAACCCAGAATCTTTGGGTGAAATTACGGTAAAATTGCTGCAAAAGGATGGCAAAATGACACTGTCTATCGCAGCTGCTAATGAAACTACTGTAAAGCTGTTGAATGGCGAGATGGAAGCCTTGCGAATGGCTGTAAGACCTATGCAGGTAGAAGTTCGGCAAGCCGTTGTGCAAACACAAGATGCAGATGGACAAAACATGCAGCAGCAAATGGATATGAGCAGCGGGCAATTTTTTGACCATTCTCAGCAAGCGCAACATCAAGCACAGCAGTTTGCAAATGGCAGAGCAAATGCAGTTCCTTTTGACTTGGAACAGATTTTAGAACAACCTGCCACTATGGAGCAAGCACAGCAAGCAGCCCAAACCATTGCAGACAATTTGTTGGATTTGTATGTTTAACAAAAGATGAAAAGAATGAAAGAAAGGAGGACTATGGTATGGCAGATGAAATTACCAGTGTTGGCATTACCCGTCCCGGTAGTGACCTTAACAATGGATATACCAATAAAACTGATAACAGTATCTTGGACCCTGACCAGTTCTTGAATCTGCTTATCACACAGATGCAAAATCAGGATTTTATGAATCCTATGGATGACACCCAATATGTTACCCAGATGGCACAGTTTTCTAACATGCAGCAAATGCAACAAATGACAGAATACTCTCGCATGGGGTATGCCTTGTCTTTGGTGGGTAAAACTGTTACAGCCAGCCGACTCAATGCAAGCGGAGAGTTGGACACTACCACAGGTGTGGTGGAAAAGGTGTCTATGCTCAACAATGAGTATATACTCTATGTGGATGGCAAGCAGTATGATTTGTCTCAGATTATGACTGTGCAAAGTGGTGGCAGCACCAGTGGTGATGATGGCGAAGGAGAAACAAAGCCTCCCTTTGACGCATCTAAGATTCAGGTGGAAAAAGGTGATGTTACAAGCAATAGTGCAAAAGTTTCTTGGAAAGCCCCCACTGAGGATGCAACCATTAGCAAGGGCTTGAAGTATACTGTATACTATTCTGAAACTGGCCCATTTGATAAGTTGGAAGATGTAGAAAAAGGAACCAAATTTGGTAGTGCACAGGAGAACTTCTTTGCGGAAGAAATTACAGGGCTTTCTCCTGATAAAACCTACTATATCAACATTGTGGTAGAGGATGAAAAAGGAAATAAGTCTGTGTATAAACCTGTGGAGATAAAAACCTCTAAGGAAGAGGAGAAACCTGAGGAATAATCATGAATGATTTTAACATGAGGTTTTATACCCCTGTCGTCACAGGAACCCCACATATCGGCAGTGTGGGAACAGAATATAGTAAAACCCTTACCAAACAAACTGACACAACTGCTAGTTTTGAGGAGGTTTTGCGCAAGCAACTGTCCGAGAGTGAGGGAGTATCCTTTTCCAAACATGCCATTAAAAGGGCAGCAGAAAAAAATATAGAGATTTCAGCGGAGAGCCTTGAACGGCTGAACCAAGGGGTTCGGATGGCAGAGGAGAAAAATCTGGGAGATACCCTGATTATGGTAGATAAACTGGCCTTTGTGGTGAATGTACGCAATCAAACAGTGATTACTGCCATGAAAAGCGGAGACAAAGCAAGCATTTTTACAAATATTGAGGGAACAGTAATTGTATAAAAACCGGACCTTGAGAGGAGGTTTTTGCTGACCTTGAGTGACTGATAGGCAGCAGCTGTTTCCAGAAAAGAGAGGAAAAGCAAATGAATAGAGCGATGTTTTCTGGTGTAGCTGGCATGAAAGCGCACCAGACAAAAATGGACGTTATTGGTAACAACATTGCCAATGTAAACACTTACGGCTATAAAACTCAGCGTGCTATTTTTAGTGATATTTACTACCAGACTTTGCGTGCTGCATCTGCTGGTACTGCAAACCGCGGTGGTATCAATCCCTCCAGTGTTGGTTATGGTTCTTCTTTGAATGCAACCCAAGCACAGATGACACAATCCACTATGCAAAATACTGGATTTGGCTTGGATGTGGCAATCAGCGGTGAAGGCTTTTTGCAGGTAATGGATGCTGATGGTAACATCTTCT
>ERZ1643251.3396-NODE-3396-length-14745-cov-49.295099_pt1 | contig 14745 bp, 16 predicted proteins | sample MGYA00579261_ERZ1643251 | MGnify/ENA primary metagenome ERZ1643251 (study PRJEB29033, sample SAMEA4952267) | chicken gut metagenome | biome: Broiler Chicken; feature: Gastrointestinal Tract; material: Caecum | place: Ireland | collected 2018 | study: Broiler...
AGCGTTTAGAAAATTTTGGAGATAAATATATTAGAGTCTGTTTTTAATTAGCGTCTTTTTGCCTTCTTTTGCCGCTGAGTTGTGACGAAGCGTGCAAAATGGCTTCACGATTTAATCTTAAAACCTGTTTGTTTCAACAATTTATAGATAGTGAACTTTTCTTTGGTTCATTTCTTTTCTTTTTCGTCGCAAAAAAAGAAAAGAAATGAACAATTAAAGAAAATAATCTTTTTTTATTTGTTCATTGTTTTCAGGTTGAAAAATCAAATTTCACTGCATGAATAAAGAGTAATGTTTAAAATAACAAAGAAGTCAAAACAAATAAGCAAATAGTTCAAAAACGCCTCTGACTTTAACTTTTCCCCATATTTTAAAGAAATGTAAACCCGAGTTTTACAAATTCAGGCAATTTGTCATGCAAAAATGTTTTTACATGACTATAGAGGATTATTATTTTAAAAAGGAGATTCTGCATGGGAGACGGCATTAAAGAAGTTAAAACATCGCAAGGCGTAATTAAATATCAACCAAAAGAAGACTCAAAAGATGCGAGTTTTGAATATAAAGAAAAAGACGGCTATGTACACATAAAAGCAAAAGATGTAAGCATATATCTTCCTGAAAACACTGCATCAAAAATCATCACAGGCGGCGGAAATTCTATTTTTAACAAACTATCCGGCGGTTTTTACGGAAATTCCAGCAACATTGATATCATTGACGGTGCAGAAAACGACGGCAACAATTATTCTGACAGAATCATGCTCTATGGTGACAATGTAAGCTACAACGCAGCAAGAAAAACCGTAGGAGGCAAAGCAAAATGGGCAGAAGATTCATCAAAAGGTGACGAAATCGTAGCAATGGACGGAAAAAATATGAACATATATGCAAGAAGCGGCAACAATGTCTTTGTTACGGCTGATGCACAGAATGTTAATATAGAAGCATATCAGGGAACACTCGTAAAAGACGGCGGATTAACTACTAATGTAACAGTAAAATCCTCACCGCATACAAAAGGTGACAATGCAAGAACAGGTGTCACAGTAGAAGGCACCCACTTTACACAGGTGAATGCAGAAAAGGGAACCATCATCGACACAAACGGAAAACCAATGGTAACAAACCACAAAGGCGAGCTTATGAATGAAAGCGATGAGGACAGAAGATTTTACAACCAATAAAAACCGGCTACTAAAACCGTATTAAGCCGTGAACCGGAAACTCTACACACAGTTTCCGGTTCTTTAATACACGCTACTTATGCAAATTCAATTTTTTAATCACAGCATGTGCCAATTTTTTTGCAGAAGCAGGATTCTGCCCTGTTATCAGATTTTCATCCACGATTACATTTTCTTCCCACGGCGGTGCTGCATTAAAAATTGCGCCAAGCTGCCCGAGTTTTGACTCCAGCAAAAACGGCACCAGCCTGTCTTTTTTCACTATTTTTTCTTCTTCGTTAGTAAAAGACGTGAGCTGCATACCTTTTACAATCGGCTCGCCCGTTTCCGTTCTGGCTTTTAACAATCCGGCAGGCCCGTGGCACACTGCAGAAACAATTTTGTGGCTATTATAAAAATAAGAAACTATCTCACCCAAAAGCTCATCATTTGCAAGGTCTATCATCGGCCCATGCCCGCCGGGGATAAATATTGCATCAAAATTTTTATAATCCACATCAGAAAGTTTTTTTGTACTGTCCAGATATTCTTTTGTATAATCCCATTCCGTGGGATTTTTGCACTCCAGACTGTTTTCGTCAATAGGCGACACCCCGCCAGAGGGGCTGGCCACCGTTATATCAAAGCCTGCGTCCTTAAATGCATAAAAAGGCACTGCAAACTCCTCGAGCCAGACCCCTGTTTGTATTTTTTGATTATTATTCAAATCATCCAAAAAGGATGTGTTTGTTGTGACAACAAGTATTTTTTTCTCTTTCATAACAAAATAATCTCCAATTTTCCTGTGTTTAGAATAGCCTGTTTTTTTTAAGAAAACATTAGAAAAAAGCATTATATTTCTATAACAGGCTATATATTTCATAAATTCAGAAAATAAAATGTCTTTTTAGATTTTTAATAAAAATCCAAATATCACAACAAATGAACAAACCGGAGCTATTTTCGTTATATAATATGTGTATTAATATTTTTATAAATTAATGTTTTAGAAGGAGAAAACTCGGATGAAAAAATTATTTGCTACACTGGCTCTTTTTATAATAGCAGGGGTAATAACCTGCGCAAACGCTGCTACTCCTGAAGAAGTTCTTACATTTTTCAACAAATATGTTAACGCAGCAAACACATACAGTGATACAGTAACCTCCTACTATGCACCCGATGCAAAAATCATCAGGGTAGTAATGAAGCCCGACGGCACAACAGCCACTGTCACAGCAAACACAAAACAGTATTTTAACCAGATGAGAATTGGTGCCAACCTCGCAAAAATTAACAAATACAAAAACTACTATACAGACCGCAAAATCACAAAACAGGGCAAAGACTACAAAATCACCTGCCTCAGACAACCTTCTACAAGTGATTACAAAATCCCTGCCCACTTTGTCATCGGGCCTGATGCAAACGGCAAGCTGAAAATCAAAGAAGAAATGATGTACACAAAACAACAAAAATTCTTGAAATACGCAAAATAATTATTTGATACAGTCAACTGACGTCCACAAAACGCCGGTATTACTTTAATACAAATTACATTTTACATAATGAGAGTCTGAAATTTTTACAATTTCAGGCTCAATTTTTTGCAATTGCGAGCATTTTTCCGCTGCATAAGGGCATCTTGTATGGAATTTGCAGCCCTGCGGCGGATTTTTTGGAGAAGGCAAATCTCCGGAAAGATTAATCTTCTCGTCCTGTTTTTTGTGTATGGAAGGCACTGCAGATATAAGAGCCTTTGTATAAGGATGCAGCGGATTTTCAAACAGTTCTTCCGTTTTTGCCAGCTCCACTATATCGCCGAGATACATTACTGCAATACGGTCAGAAAGATATTTTACCACCCCGAGGTCGTGAGAGATGAACAGAATTGTCAAATCGAGTTCATCCTTAAGTTTTTTCAACAGCGTAATAATCTGTGCCTGTATACTGACATCCAGCGCAGACACAGGCTCATCTGCGACAAGAAACTCCGGCTGCAAAATAAGCGCACGTGCGATAGCGATTCTCTGTCTTTGTCCGCCTGAGAACTCATGCGGATAACGTTTCAAATCTTCTTCGCTCAGGCCTGTAAGGTTTATAATTCTATGGATACGGGTATTAATTTCCTGTTTATTTCTTATTCCGTGGACGACAAGAGGCTCTCTTAACAGGCTGTATACTGTCATTCTCGGGTCAAGGCTGGAATAAGGGTTTTGAAAAATCATCTGTGATTGTTTTCTGAACTGTTTGAGTTCCTTTGAATCAAAATCAAGAACATTTTCATCCTTAAAAAACACAAACCCCTCGGGCGCAATCAATCTGAGGACTGATTTTCCGAGTGTGGATTTGCCGCAGCCGGACTCTCCCACAAGGCCGAGGATTTCACCTTTATAAATATCAAGATTTATGCCGTTTAGGGCATGGATATATTCTTTTGATGTTCCCCAAAAACCCGATTGCACGGGATAATACATATTCAGGTCTTTTATTTCCAAAAGTTTTTGCATGTTAATATTATACCCGTTTGTGCGGATTATGGATATATGCTGCAGGCTATAGTTTTATTAAACGTTTTATATTGTTGGGCAGATATGTCCGGGCTGCCTCTAAAAAATATAAAACACTGCATTGTCATAAAAAATGTAGTTTTTAAATACATTGTTTTTGCCCCGGCGGCGGGGGGTGAGCTTCTGCTTTATCGGGTATTGTTTTTTTTCATTCTTTACATAGTGCATATTCCAAAATTTCTCCCTCTCTTAAACAAAACCTTATGGCTTTTTCTTACCAAAATATGCTACATATATTGATAAAAAGCCTTGCTCTTTTAACGCATTTTAAGGATACTTATAAAAGAGTTTTAAATCCTAAAAACCGCCGACAATTATAGAGGATATCTGCTTTGGATTGGAAAAAGAAAGCAAAATTTATTTTCATAACTTCTGCATTTGCCGTATTGATTTTGATTGTGTTGAGCAATGTCGTAAAAATGACTCAAATCTCTGACAAGGATTTTAAAACCTATCATCAGGGACTTTCTTATATAGAAAAAAAGGATTTTGAAAACGCATATTTCAATTTTTCAAATGTTTCAAAAACCTCTGCCCTGTACGAAATAGCCCTCCTGCGGCAGGCAATGTGCGCCGATGAGTTGAACGACTTTGACACGGCAGTAAAAAAATTCAAAATGTTTATAGAAAAATATCCCGAGTCTATTTTTGTAAAAAAAGCATATTACTCTTTGGCTCAAAATTATTTTAGACAAAAAGATTACAACAGAGCGGAAAAAACCTTTAATGATATAAGAAAATTGTTCAAAGACAGCGAATACAAAATCGCCTCGTCTTATTATCTCGGAGTAATTTATACAGAAAAATCCAAAACAGAAAAAGACGAAAAAGAAATAAAAGACAAACTTGAAAAAGCAAAAAATTATTTTGTCGAATATCTGACAGAAGCTCCTGACGGCCGCCTGAGTGTCAATGCGCTGAAGGAAATCAGCGTCCTCAACACAAATCTGACCCAGAAAGACAATTTTATTTTAGCACGTGCATATTACAAAAACGGATTTATAAAATCAGCTTATGACTGCTTTAACAAATCCTATATGTCTATAGCCTGGGGATATTTGAGCCTTATTTATACAAAACAGGGCGACTACTCCAGAGCTGCTGCAATTTTTGAAGAAAATTATCCAAAATATGCAGCAAATCTGGAAGAAGATTTTTTGCGAGAAGTTATACAAAACTATGCGATGATTTATCCGCAAGGGCCAAAACAGGGCTATTACAAGGCTCTTGATATGGCTCAGACAAACAACCTGAAAAGCGAAGACTACATCCTCTACAATCTCGCAAAATACGAAAACAACGAAATTAAAAATATTCTCTACGAAAGAATCTATAAAAAATTCCCCCAGAGCAAGTATGCCTCAGACTCTTTGTCCAATTTGTTCTGGAACGCTTATCAAAAAAAGAACTACAAAGAAGCACTAAAACTCGGCCAAATCCATATCCACGATTATCCAAACACCATTGCTGCGCCAAAGGTGCTTTTCTGGACAGGCAAACTTACTGAAAAATCCGGCAACAAAAACGAAGCCAGAGCATATTTTCAAAGGGTGCTGGAAAAATACCCCGACAGCTATTACGCTTACAGAGCGAGCAAACACTTGAGCAGCGTAAAAAATAGAAACTGGGACACAAAATACACTCACAGGCTTCCCGAAAAAAATCAGATAATAGCTTTTCCTTTTGCGCACACGAATGTGGCTGATGACAACATAAAATTAATCAACGCAATACTAAAACTTCAGGACTATACCCTGCTAAACGAAATAGACAAAGACAACAAAGCCGTGCAAAGCTGGGTTCTCTATCAAGAAGGCAAGTACGCAACATCTGCTCTGCTCGCCAGAGATACGATAGAAAAACTTGAAACAAAGCCCAATTTTTCTGACAGCATATACAAACTTGCCTACCAAATGCACTATCAGGACACAATCAACGATTATGCAAAAATTTATATATTAGACCCGTATCTCGTTACTGCTTTGATTAGGGAAGAAAGCTACTTTAACCCACAGGCAGGCAGCGGTGCGGGAGCGAGAGGGCTTATGCAGCTCATGCCGGCCACAGCCTCTTACATTGCATACAAAAGCAATATAAATTACAGCGGCGCAGGCTCTTTGTACAACCCTGTGAAAAATATAGAACTCGGCTGTGCTTATCTGGATTATGCAAAAAATCAGCTGTACGAAAACGATATGCTGGCTGTTGCCTCCTACAACGGCGGGCCTAATGCGGTCAGAAGCTGGAAAAGCACGCTGAATTATCAAAATTTTGATGAGTTTATAGAAAACATCCCATATCCAGAAACAAGAGATTATGTCAAAAAAGTTTACCGCAGCTACTGGGTGTATCTAAATGCTTATTAATTTCATATAGTCAACTGACTCCGACTACTTCTTGGATTTTCTTCACGCTCGGACAGTTTCGCCTTTTGTGCTTTGCACAAGCCGGCTCTATGTCCTCGCTCCCCGGGTTTCACTCGTCCGAAAATCCGCTTGTAGAACCTGTGCAATTGGCAAGTCCGTTTTGTTAAACAAGTCCGGCACAGGCAACAGCGGAATCAGACGGGGCATTGCCCCTTGTGAACGGAAACGTTCAGTTTTCGTGAACGTCTGATTTCAAGACTGTGCATGGGGTCACTTCCGTAGATACAAGCGAAGCCGCCTCAGACAAAATACATGCCGCTGCCCCTCTGAAACCGGAGGGGCGAAAACGCAAGAGCCTTTTTATGGAAGAACTATTTAATTAAAGACTCCTGTTTTTCTAACGGCAAAAGTATAACAAAATTTGTCCCGTGATTGGGTTCAGTATGAATAAAAACAGACCCTCTGTGGGCTTCTACTATCTTTTTTGTGATAAACACGCCCAGACCGCTCCCTATTTTTTTAAATCTGGATTCTATTGTCTTGTGTTCATCAAAAATTTCCTTCAATTTTTCTTCAGAAATCCCGACACCCTCATCCCTGACGGAAATTTCCACATCATTGTCTTTTCTGTCCAGATTTATGTACACAACGGAATTTCTCGGAGAATATTCGGAAGCATTGGCAATGACATTGCACAGGACTTTTTTGATTTCTTCTTCGTCATAATCAAAAACCGCATCGTCAATCTGTGAAGAAACTTTGACTGTCTGGCCCGCAGCCTCAAAAAGATACTGCAGACTCTCGACACAGGTCTGGATAGTTTGTTTTATTGAATGAGGCTGTTTTATTATCCTGCATCTGCCGTTGTCGAGTTTGTAGCGGGTGAGGATATTATCGGTCATTCTTATCATATATTTTGAAGAGTTCAAAATCTCTTTTACAATATCCTTCTGACTCTCCGTCAGCTCTCCGAAACTTCCGTCATACAAAAGCTCCAACGCTCTTTTTTCCGCACTTACAGGAGTTTTTAAATCGTGGCTCAAAGTTTCTATAAAAGCATCCCTCTGCTGTTCTGCTTTTATTTCTTCCGTAATATCATCCATTACAATAAGGTAGCCCGTGTGTTTTTTGCGTGTATAAATTTTAGAAACGCTCGTTTTTGTATATTTCTTTTTTTCTACAATAAAACGAAACGTCACCTGATTTTTCTTTGTTTTTACAAAACTTTCCAGTGTTTCCAGTGCGTCTGTCTGTTTGTTTTTTTTCAATATTTCAACAAAATCCGCTCCCGCATATTTTTGCCCGAGTATTTTATTATTCTGAAAAAGAATATTAAACTCCGTGTCTGTAAAAATTATTTCATTGCTGGAAAATTTCAAAATATTTTCCAGCTGCGATTCTTTTTCCAGCAATTTTTGATTAATATCTTCTGATTTATACATTGTCGTTTTCATGATGACAAAACCTCTGGCTCCATTCATAGGCTGGATGTATATATTACAATGTTTTTTCAAAAATAAAAATTACCCACATGGAGAATATCAAAAATTTATATTTACATAAAACCCTTGCCTACTCTTTTATTCCGCCTGACAAAATATCTTGAATAAAATATTTTTTCCCGAGCAAAAACACAACCACAACAGGCAGGGTCAAAACAACGGAACACGCCATCAAATCGCCCCACCTTACAGTTTCTCTAAAACTGCCCTTGAACTGCGCAAGCGCAACAGGCAGCGTTGTTATATCAGTGGAATTTGTCACAATCAACGGCCACATAAAACTGTTCCATGTTGTAACAAAAGTAAATAAAGCCAGCGTAACAACAGCAGGCACAGCCAGAGGCAAAGCTATTTTAAAAAAGGTCTGAAACATATTGCACCCGTCTATGCGGGCAGAGTCCTCGATTTCTGCGGACATATTTTTGAACCACTGCCTCATCAAAAACACGCCCAGACCGCCGAATATCCCCGGAATAATTAGTGCCTGATAAGTGTCCACCCAGTTTAGCTCTCTCATCAGAAAAAACAGAGGGATGATATTCACCTGCGGCGGAATCATCATTGTGAGCAGAAAAATAAAAAAGATAAAATCCTTATACCTAAAACGCCCACGGGCAAACGCATATCCGGCCATGGCAGAAAACAGAACCTGAAACACAGTCGTGGTCAGAGCAACAAAAAAACTGTTAAAGAAAAACCGTGCCAGAGGCATTGAGCCAAACACTCCAGTATAATTTTCCGTAACAAAAGGGTGCGGCACAAACTGCAGCGAGCCGGAAAATATCTGGGATTCTTTCATAAAAGAAACACAAACCATCCACAAAAACGGAACCAGCATAGACAAAGCACCTGCCACAAGCACCGTATATCCCAAAATTCCTGCAAGTTTTTTCATATATTTAATTTTAAAACCCACAGATATAAAATGCATCTTTGTTGTAATAAAATTTAATAAATCCTGCTTTTACCCTTATTTTTTTTATAAAAATATGTTATACTACAAATGTAACAGCAAGAAAGAGCCGCAACATGAGCAGTGAGCAAAGCAGGGTGCTTTTATTGAATAATGAAAACGAACCGCTTCGAATTTGCAGCTGGAAGCGGGCTTTGGTATTGTTGTTAAAAGGTAAAGCCGAGTGCGACAAGAGCATAAAAAATATTGAGGACTATTTGAATATTGACAATACTCAAATTCCTAAAGTCATAAGACTAAACTACAACGTGGCAGTTCCATACAAGGAACTGCCTTTTTCTCGGGAAAATATTTTTGTCAGAGATGATTACACATGCCAGTACTGCGGCAAAAAATTCCCCTACTCGGAACTTACGCTCGACCACGTTTATCCAAAATCACGCCTCGGCCCTGATATATGGGAAAACATAGTGACCTGCTGCAAAGAGTGCAACCAGTACAAGGCCGACAAAACTCCGAAAGAAGCAGGCATGAAACTTTTGAGAAGACCCTTCCGTCCAAAAGATTACTTTGAATTTGAGATGAAAAAATACACGCAAAAAGAAAGAACCTACTGGCAAAACTACAGACAGAGCTGGAATTTTAAAACCGCCTAGAAAATTTTTGCAAAAGAAATAAAATAATCATTAATTACGTTGACAATGATAGGCATAATCCACAGCAAAATTGCCGCACCCAAAACAGGCTTGAACAAAAAGCTTAATTGAAAAACGTTTACCTGTGGAGCTGTTTTAGAAATTATCCCAAGAATCAAATCCTGCCCCAAAGTGGCAAGAAGAACAGGAGAAGCTATCTGCAGCCCTATATAAAGAACGTTCGAGGTCAGAGTCACAAGATACTCTTTGTTAACAATCTGGTCCATAGGGATTGCATTCGCATAAAGCGGAAACACCTCAAAACTCCTGTGCAGAGCATTTATCAGCCAGTACACGCCGCCCACGTCAATAAACAAAATAACAGCAAGCAGTCCGAAAAAGTTCCCCAAAATAGACACCTGTGCGCCCGCTGTCGGGTCCAGAACCATTGCGGAAGAAAGACCCATCTGCATATTTATCATATCGCCGGCTGCAGAAATTGCACACACTATACAGTTTGCAATAAAACCTATTATCATCCCGCCGGCAGCGTTCAGGATAATCCCGAGGATAAGCGAATTGCCCGTCGGAATGCTTCCGCCTGTTTTGACTGTCATCATCAGTATCACTGTCAAAATCAGAGCAAAGGAAACTTTTATAAACCCCGGAATCTCTTTTCTGTTCAAAACCGGAGCAAATCTCACAAAACCGATTACACGTGCAAAAATAAATATCCCAGCACTCAAGGCACTGTTTATTTCAGGAAAATATTTTGGAAAACTTTCTAAAACGGATTCTATCATTTATTTTTTGCCGTATCCTTTATCATATCGATTTCTACAACAGAAGCATCCACGGGCTGTTTGTCATCCACAAGAAATTTTATTGTATAGGGTTTGCCGCCCTGTTTAAAACTTACATAAGAAATCCCCTCCTCCAGCGTCGTCAAAACAAGCTGCGACTCGGGAGAATAAATTTCTGTTACCGCTTCTGACTTTAGCACGTTTGGATTGGACACTTTCATATCCATCGGTCTTTTATCCAGATTATACAAATACGCACAACCTGAATGCAGGTTGATTGTTTTATTCACTTCCACTGCAAATACGCTGCAAAAAGTCTGTACGCTCAAAAAAACAGCAAGTGCTAAAATCATTTTTTTCATATCATTTTCTCACTTTCTATCTGTTCATGATTGCATTACGTTCAATAAGGTTGGGCGTAGGATTCGGCATTCTGTCAGAGGGATAGTGTTTGATTTTTGAGTTGTAATCAATAAACGGAATTTTCCCCGGATTGCGCATGATATCGCCGATTTCCTGTTTATCAAATCTGCCCTCGCCCTGTTTAAACTCTGCGTCAAAGGGGCGTGTGTATTTATGATAATTTGATGAAAGCACAAAACTGTCCGCTGCCGGAATCTGGTTGAAAGCGAGTTGAAAGCCTTCTGTCAAAAGGTTTGTCAAAAGTTTTATGTAGCCCACGCCCATAATCATCAGCACAAGAAATACTGCCAAAATTTTCGGTGCTGCTGCAATAGTCTGCTCCTGCACCTGTGTAACAGCCTGCAAAATACCGACAATAAGACCGACACCCGCTGCCACCAATACGCACGGCATTGATATCAGCAGCATTGTGATAAGACCTTTGCCCATATATTCCAATAACATTTCCATAGTTTATCCTTTTATTAATTTATTAATTGAAACTCATCACAAGACCGTGGACAATCATACTCCAGCCGTCCACTGCAATAAATATCAAAAGCTTAAACGGCAGCGAGATAATTGTCGGCGACAGCATGAACATACCTAATGCCAGAAGCACGTTTGCAACTACCAAATCCAAAACAATAAACGGAACATAAATAACAAACCCTATCTCAAAGGCTGTTTTAAGTTCGCTGATTATATAAGCGGGAGCAACCTGCCAGATAGTTATGTCATCAGGTGTTTTGGGCTTTGGTGCGCCTGACAGCTGTATAAAAAACGTCATATCAGACTGTCTTGTTTGTTTCATCATAAATTCTTTGAGCGGTTTTGACCCTTCTGTCAGAGCCGCTACAATATCACCGTTTTTTTGATACGGGACAGAACCCATTTCCCACATTTTTGAAAAAACAGGACTCATTGTATAAATTGTCAAAATCATTGACAACCCGACTAACACAATCCCCGGCGGAACCTGCTGTGTACCCAGTGCCTGCTTTAGCATTGAAAAGACTATTGTGTATCTCAAAAAGCTGGTCATACAGGTAAAAATCAACGGCAGCATTGAAAACACTGTCATTACTAACAGCAGCTGCAAAACCGGATTTAAATCTTTTAATATGGTTTCCATTTTTTTATCATCCTCTTGTTTAGTCCGGACGGACAATCATGCCTGCATTCAGACTTTTTCTTTTCGTGCATTTTCTGACAGTTCTGGTATTTCTTCCAACTTTTGTAGAATTTCTTTCATAAACGGTTTTTTATTTGTGTTTATATTTATTGCGTTCATAACCTCGCTGTAATCCACGTTTTTGTTTCGCTTTGGCGGAGCAGGCGGAATGACTCTAACCTGTGCCGGCTGGTCTATAGTGTTTACATAGGCACTGTTTTCGGATTCGAGTTTTGACAGGAATGTTGTTCTCTCCGCATCTGCTGCTATCAGAAATCTTTCTTTGCCTGCTTTTATTACATAAAGAGTTTTTCTCGGCGAGATATTGAGGGCATTTTCGATATCGAGTTTTTCGTTATCTTTTTTGCATTTGCCTGTGACCATTGTTTTTTTATAAACCATAAGGCACACAAAAAGCAGACCCACCATTGCCATTGAATATACCAAAAAATTTATAAGATACGTTCCCATTTGTTTTTCCCTTTTTATTTTTAGATATCTTCGTCATCTACATCAAAATCGCTGTAGTCAAAGTCTTCTTCATTGATTTCTTCCTGACCTTGAGGCTGTTCTTCCTGCAAAAATTCTTCCTGTTCCGGCCCTTCTTCAGGCTCTTCGAGCTGCTGCTGGATTTCTTCTTCGAGGTGTTGGTTTTCAGCCTGTTGTGCATTGGCAGAGGCAGATTCTTTTTCTTCCGTAAATATTTGGTTTATTTTTACCCCGTACCTGTCATTTATAATGATTAATTCGCCAGAGGCAACAATTTTGTCCTCTACTTTCAAATCAATTTTGTTGTCATAAACAGAGCCTATATCAACAACAAGACCCTCGGAGATTTGCTTTAGCTCTCCCAGTGTAAGTTTTACTTTTTCAAATTCGGCATTTATATCTACCTGAATCGAATCCCACATATTGTATATATCAGAACCCGGCATGTTTTTATCTCCTTTCGGGGTTGATGCGTTATCTTCAAAATCGTCGTATTCCGTCATGATAGCGGGGTTTGGCACCACACGAATCTGTCTGGAATAGTTTTCATACTTTAGTGTCATCATAGACGCATTGCTGTTTTCCAGCACAACTATATCGTCTTTTTCCAGATGTTTTAAATCATTGAGCCTTATTCTCGTATGCCCTACACTGAGGTTTACCAGAGCTGTGGTAGAGAGAAAATCGGCTATACTAAAAGTTTCTTCCTCTAATTCAACAGGGACAGGGGTTATTGCCACAACAGGGAGTTTTACGACAATTTTGCCCAGAGTATAATTTTCTGCCTTTACATAAAAGGTGAGGTTGCATTCGTTGTAATTATTGTTGTTAGAGGGAAGGTCGCTGCCTGATTTTACAAGGTCTATAAAATTCTTATACAAATAATTGTCAAAGCCTGTGAGAATTTTTGCCTCAAGCTCTGATATTTTTTCTATATTAAAAGTTTTTCCGTTCGGCCCGAGTATCTTTTCCAACAGCGAGCGCACAAGCTGTTTTGACAGTCTTATGAACACGGACAATTCTTTATTCAATCTAATCTGGGTAACAAAAAACTCTTCGCCCTCAGCGAGAAAGTTTGTGTTTTCGCTTATGCTCATTAATTTTACATCAGCAGAAATCCCCCAGAATTCAGCAATAGCCTCTGATACTATTTTTGTGAAATTGGAGTCAAACCAGTCAAAGGTTAGATTCAACCCCTGTGAAAATTCTGATGTAATATCTCTCTCTTCCCTTAACGGCAAAGTTTTGTCCCCTAATCTTGTTACAACTTCCCCTATACTAATTTTAGTGTTGCAGATGTTTTGCAACATCATATATTCGTTGTATTTGTTGCAGCAAAAAGCTCCTGCTTTTGCTATACACTTGTAGAGCGTTTTGCAGGAGCCTTTTATTATTTTATTTCAGATTATTAAAACACATGCGGCAATTTTGAAGCATCAACTGTTTCGATTTCCGGCTTTTTGCCTGAATCTTTCGGGTATGTGGTTTTGGCAGTATATTTATCGGTATAAAATCCGAACTCGTCTTTAATGGCTGTATATGTAACGGTTTTTTCTCCATCAACGGTTTTTGCCTTAGAAATCACCTTCTTGTCCGTGTTAGGGTCGATAACTGTTTCTGTAGCACGTTCATATTTTTGTCCATAGTAGTTTCCTGTTTCTTTGCTTATTGTTTTACCTTCTTTATATATATGTTCACGTGCTGACTCACTGTCGTCCCATACTATTTTGTCTGCGACACGGTTTCCGTCTTTATCAAACTTTTCCACCACGGTTCTTTCGACTTTGCCATTGCTGTTAGAAAAGCGAGAGACAGTTTCTTTTGAGCCGTCAGAATATATTCTGTCGAACTTTTGTCCGTATTCACCTGACCATTCTGATTTTGCCGGTTCAGGTCTTGTTTGTGTGACGAGTTCAGGTTTTTTGGGGGCTGTTTTTTTGTTATTAACCTGTTTTATTCTTTTTGCAGCGTTTTGGGGATATTCTACGAGGACATCCTTGCCCGGAGTATTTGTAAATGTTTTAACAGGTTTGCCTGACACAGGGTCAAAAGAGGTGCGTCTGATTGTGCCGTCCAGTGTAGTGACATTGTATTTTAACAGCTGGCCTGCTTCATTATATTCTTTTACCATTACAGCACCGTTTTTATTGACGCTTCTTACCTGTTTATGTCCGTTTGGTAAGATTTTTTGCGCGCTTTTTGTAGCTTTTGCCTGTTTTACGGCCTCAGCTGCTTTTTGGTTTACCATCTCGATTTCTTTTTGTGCGTTTTGTCTTGTTTGGAATACAAAAGCGTCCTTTTGCGAAGTAATATCTGCAATCTCCTGTGCTGTTTTTCCTTTCAGTGATTGAATCTCTTGCTGGACTTTTCCGACAGCGTCTTCGCCCAGTTTTACTGCTTTATTTACTGCGTCTGAGATAGCGTTTTGCGCACTTTCTTTAGAAACACCGCCCAGAGCTTTACTTTTCAGTGCAGAATATGCGTCTTGCGTAATTTTTGCAATGCTTTCAGGATTAATTGCCATTTTACCAAACCTTTCCTATCAACCTATTTATAAAATTATATTTATATAAACACATGAACAAAATAAAAATTGCCATGCAGCGGCTGGGTATAAATAATATTTATTGTGTAAGTTTTGTTTTATTTTATTTAATTTATTGTTTTTTAATTGTTGTTTAATATGTTCATTTCTTTTCTTTTTTTGCGACGAAAAAGAAAAGAA
>ERZ1643251.3399-NODE-3399-length-14740-cov-9.311270_pt1 | contig 14740 bp, 8 predicted proteins | sample MGYA00579261_ERZ1643251 | MGnify/ENA primary metagenome ERZ1643251 (study PRJEB29033, sample SAMEA4952267) | chicken gut metagenome | biome: Broiler Chicken; feature: Gastrointestinal Tract; material: Caecum | place: Ireland | collected 2018 | study: Broiler...
TGCGTCTCTTCGTCGCGGAAATAGACAACGCCGCTCTTCGGCTCATTCAGAACGATTGCCTCCGCAGTTGCGGAAACAAATTTCGAAGAAGACGCACCCGTATGCGTGATTTCACACTGAAATCCGCCTTCGTTCCATAAAAAGTTGCACCAGTCCTTGCCGGTCTCCTGTTTATAAATCGACACAGTGCCCGTTGCGGGATCTGCTCGATATAAGCTCATAGTCAAACTCCTTTTGTTGAAAAAGAGGGCCTTCGCGCATGGCGAAAGCCCCGAAATGTGTTGATTCAGACAGAATCTCTTGCACGGTATTCGGCATACAGGATAATCTTGCGCTCCTGCTCCTTATTCCCTTTGAGCTGTTCCATGATGTTGTTCATGCACAGCCTGCCGAACTCCGCCTTGTCATACCCCATCGACGATATGGCGGGGGACATATAGCGACTAATCAGCATATCGTCGCAGCCGCACAGCGAAACATCCTGCGGGATGCGAATCCCCCGCTCGGTCAGGCATTTATACGCTCCCAAGGCAACTTTGTCGTTGACGCAGAAAATGGCATCCGTATCGGGGAAATTCCGCAATATATTTGCCGTGGCGTTATATCCGAATTCAGAAGCGCTCAGCGTTACAATGTTCTCCTGAAAACAGCAGAGACGACGTTCATCGAAAGGAGCCCCCGCCTTGCCGAGAAAATACCGCATTGCAATCAGGCGCGTATCTGGCTCGATCTCCTTGCGCGAGGTATCGGCAAGAAAAGCGACGCGCGTCCTGCCCCTCTTCAAAAGTTCGTTTACAAACGCTTCGACCGCGTTGACGTAGTTGATGCTGACCTCAAAGTTTTCGATGCCGGGCGCAACGTTCACGACGGCTATATCGTGCGAAATAAGTTTGTTGTACTCTTTTTCCGTACAGAAAAAGCGCGAAAGATTGATAATTCCCTCACTGCGGTGCGCATAACAGTTGTTGTAATAATTTATGCGGTTATCATTGGCTATAATCACATTCAGCGAGTATCCGGTGGGAAAAGCGATCTCATACATGCCGCGGTACAGTTCATCAAAATTATCCAGCGTACTCAAAAGAATGGTAACCTGTTTTGTCGAGTTCATTTTGAAGCTGCGCGCCAGAAGATTCGGTTCGTATTCCAACTCCGCTATGGCACGCAGAACCCGCTGTTTGACATCTTCGCTGACAAATTTTGTGCCGTTAATCACGTTCGACACGGTGGACGGAGCCACCCCCGCACGCTTTGCGACATCGTTTCTGTTGACCGTTTTTCCCACGTATGTTTCTCCTCTTTACCCGGTTACTTTATATACGTAGCGCATCCTCCCGATGGGAGCCGCATCCCCGTTGACATAAAATTCGGAGATATCCAAGTCCTTTTGCAGGTTATCCGCAACTTTGATACCCAACGACTGCCCGACAGGCAACCCGATCATGGAACGCTCCACGCGGATGCGCATGACGTTGCCCTCCACGCTGTATTCGCACGAACCGACTAACGTGAACCCGTCTTTGCCGATGCGGTGCAGCGAAGTCGTTCCGTTTCCCGGAGCGCGATTGAGTACGTACTGCATGCCCATCCAACCATCCGTCGAACCTTCCGCGCCGAGATAAACATTCATCCAGCGCTCGTCTCCTTCCTCGTGAGCGGTAATCTCCTCCGCCGTACGAACGAGCAGATAAACGGCGTCCTGATCTGCCGTTACGCGCACCTCGGTGATGTCGTTGCGACCCGTATCGTTTTCGAGTACGGTCTGCCCCGAAGTATCCAACGCGCTGCGGGCGATCGTTTCTCCCGTAAAATCCCGGAACACGGCGACGCTCCCGTCGTTCCAGCCGTCCAGCCTGGTCATAAGGGAGGCGAGCGAGCCGGTACTTTCAGCGAATGTTTTTCCCTCTCCTTCCCCCTTATATTCGCGCACGTTGCGGATGAGCGAAAGATAATAATTGTCAAGGTACTCGGCGTTCATTTCAATATCACGCGAAAACTCCATGTTGAATGTATCCACAAAATGGCAGTAATCGTCGCCGAGGATGCTGCTGTTCGGCTGCTTCTGCGCAACCCACTCATTCCAACCCGTAACGAATACCAGGTCGATATCGTTGCCGCTATCGCCGTCCGCCGCGTTGTTAAACACCGTATCCCATTGCTGCTCGAAATTTGTTCCTTCGGCAAGAGCGCGCTCCCGGCTGTTCGTTCCGGTCGCATGGTCGTATCCCCTGCCCCAGTTAGCATTATACACCAAATCCATGTAATTTGTATCGAATGGGAAACCGTTTTTTTGCAATTCGCTCCGATTTTCGGGCGCAAACAACCCCGAATCGCTGAAATCCGCCAGCGGCTTGCTCGTTGCGGCTATGCCGACATGCTGCGAAACGGAGACGGACATGATGTTGCCGACCTGCGGATCGGTGTAAATATCCTGCGGATAATTCCAATCCATCCAGGGGAACCGCGCACTTTCGATGGCTGCATTCGGCCACTGCGGCAGCTTAAAGTAGAAAGATGAATCGATTATGGAATTGCCCGTCGTACTGCCGATAATCCACGGCTTGTTCTGCGTACCGCGAAACCAGAGCGGCGCGTACTCGGGGTACAGTTCCGGATCGTAAAACGTATTGTAGATTTGCTCCACCGACGTCCGCGAGGTTGCGGGATCAACGGAGGTCAGAAACATCACTTTCGGAACGTCGAATCCCTGCTCATAATATTCGAGCAAAAGGTCGAGAAAGGCGTATGCCTGTACATCGTAGATCCGCCCGTTCGAAGTATCGAAGGCGACAAAGTCCAACCCCGCATGTATGAACAACTCGATATGCTTTCGGATGACCCATTCGTCATCCGCATTGTAATAGCCGTACAGCGGCTGCCCCCAATAATGGAAGGCATTCATCTCCTGCGTACCGCCGTTCGCCTGCCGCGCAAGCAGCTCGGTCATGACGGTATGGTTCTTTTCGTAATTATTGCTTACGTCCTTAATCGGGCTTTGATCCGACCCGTTCCACAGAAAATAAAAAATGCCGACATACTTGTCCTGTTCATACCCCGAAACGGGCGAAAACGCGCGCCCCGCATCATCGGCAGCGGCGGTCATCGTAAATCCGTCCGTAATCCCGCCGGGTCGTTCTTCCAGCTCGCCGCCGGCACAGCCGGCAAGCGCGCCGAGGCTCATCGATGCCGCCAGCGCCAACGCGGCGATCTTTTTATTATTTTTCATGCAGCTGTCCTCCTTTGATTCCGCGCGGCGGAGATTTCCGCCGCGCGGCGCATATTACGACTGCATAGGATCCGTCTTAAAGTTGACATTTGAACCAATATACCAGTTAATATCCGTTTCCTTCAAGCCGCGCCACTTCGCATAGTTGGGGAATGCGTCCTTCATCAGCCGCAGGATTTCCTCGCCATATGCCGCCCAAGCAGTGCCGCTGCTCGCGCGCAGATACTCCGAAATTTCGGCATTGACCAAATCCTGCAACATGCCGCCCGTCGCCAAAATGCCCGAATTTTCGGAATAATAGGTGGCAAAAAGTTTGTACGGATTGGTGGAGCAATCGCCGACAAATTCCGTTTCGCCCTCAATGCTGACCTCTGCGGGCAATTCGTAGTCCTTGAGATAGCATTGCATAGCGCATACTTTTCCGAGATTTTTATAGTGCCTGTAATACTCGTCAAAACCTTGCGGCGAGAAAAGATACTTCAGAAAATCGATGCAAAGCTCCGTCTTTTCCGCGTCGCGGTTGACAAGTGCGAGCGGGTGATGATCCGGCCCGCCGAGGGTACGCAGATCATCCGCGGCAGGAGCGCCGTCGCCGCCGTTATCGGGCATGGCGGGAAGAGTAAACCAGCCGAGCATATCCGAAAGTTCCTCCGTAGGCACGACGCCGTTCGGTTTGCCCATTGCCTGCCCGAGCGACTTCTGATGGTCTGTGATATAGTCCAGACGCAGCAGATAGACCGCAACGCGATTGTTCAGGTCATATTCCTGTGTATCGCTCACGGTGAGCGCGTCGTTTTGGAATCGCTGACGGATGGCGGAACTCGAATAATCGGTGGACGCATAGGAAGCGAGTTTCTTGATGTTGCCCATCAAATCCGCAAAGCGGGCGGAAGCGGTGTTGAACGTACTGCCGTCTTTAAAATACTCGTTGACCACGCGCGTAAAGTTATAGGTGTATACGCTCGGCGAATCGTTGATCGGATCATCCGGGTTATACTGCCACACATCATCGATTTCGGGAATGCGGGAATAGTCCCCCTCCTGCGAATGCGCAACGTCGATCATATCGCGGAAATACTGATCCATGTACATTTGCAGCACCCAGTTGAAGTTGTTGCTTTCCAGCCCCGCCTCGTCGAAGTTCATCCCGAGCGGAGCGGTATAACCGACCTCGTATTTCAGCGTGTCGAGAACGCCGATAAATTCATCCCACGTCGTCGGCGGCGTGATGCCGTTCTCCTTGAACGTCGCTTTGTTGTAGAAAGCGACGAACGCGTTGCCCTCCATGGAGAGGTTGTAGATATGCTGTGTTTTGATGTCCGCGCGGTATGCGTCCTCGCGCAGCGTCGTTTTCCAGACTTTGTTGCCGTTGTACTCGTTGGGCGTGTTCAAGTACGGCGTAAAGTCGACCAAAGCGCCCGTGCCGTAGTACTGCGAAACAGTATTCGCCTGAATTATATCCCCGTCCTGTTTGTCCGGATTCTTCAAAAGTCCGTCGACAGCGGTATAGTAGCCCTGCGGATCCTGCGAGGAGCGGACAACGACGTTGACATCCACGCCCTGCTCCTTTTTCATCTTTTTATATGCGTTTCCGACGTTTTTGAACGCCGTTTCGCTGTCTGAATCGATGGGCAGGAAGATGTTGATTGTTCCGCCTTTGTTTGCCCCGCCGCCTTGATCCGGTTCCGGATCCTCACCGCAGGCGGCAGCGAGCAGCATAAACGAACATACGAATACGAAAATAAGAATTTTTTTCAGAATCTTCATAAAATTCCTCCTTGAATGATTTCCATGCGTCAGAGTTTAAGCCCGGACGCAAATTCTCCGTCGACAAAAAATTTCAGTCCGATGACCGTGGTGATGACAAGAGGGATACCGCTGACCAGGTACAGCGCGTACGTTGCGCCCCTGCCCGCCATTGTGCCGTCGGAGAGGATTGCCTCGCTCGCCTTGACGGCAAGATCTTTGAGCGCAGGCATCAGCGTGCCATGTTCGGGGTTGTTCATAAAAATCATCAGAGGCCACAGATAATCGTTATAGATCGCCGAAAAAATGGATACGCCCTGCACCATGATGATCCCGAAGGTCATGGGAAGGCACAGCGAAAAGTAGGTACGTATATCGCCCGAGCCGTCGATCTCCGCCGCCTCGTAAATGTCTGCAGGTTGCTGCGACATAAAGGTGCGGAACAAAAAAATGGTAGCGATCTGGTTCCCCGCAATGTACGGGAGAATGACGGCAAACCAGCTGCCCAGGAGATTCATCTGTACGATATTCAAGTACTGCGGAGTCAGCGAAACGACGCCCGGCACGAGCATCGGCAGGATGACAAGGTAAAACAGCAGATTCCGCCCGGGAAAACGCTTGCGTACAAAGATGTACGCCGAAAACGCGGAGAGCAACGTCATGACGACGACGGACACGAGCGCGATGAAAATGGTGATGCCCATGTTCGGAAGCGCCTCTACGATTGCCGAAGAATAATTTTCCCATTGGATTTTAGTCGGCAGCGACCACAGGCTGCCCGTCGAAATATCCTGCTCCGTTTTCAAAGAAAGGATGACCGTGATGATGACGGGGAGCAGCGTAAAAAGCAGCATCAGGACGAGGTAAAATATGAGTACAGACTGCGCGGCAGCGCCGTTTATGCCGCGCTTGCGTATCTTATGCCGGACTACGGCAAACGAATTTCCGCTCATGTTACAGCTCCTCCTTGCTCGTCTGTTTCCGGAAACTGAGGATAGTAGCCGCCAGCAGGAAGACAAACAGGAACATGCTCATCGCGCTGGACAATCCGTAGTTCGGTTCGCTGCCGCCCTTATAGATACTCTCATAAATGATAAGCGCCGGCACCTTTAACCCATGCCCCGTAGACTGGTCGGTAATGAATAACCTGCCGTAGTCCTGCACGGACGCAATAAACGAAGTGATAAAGATATATTTGATCTGCGCGAAGATGAGCGGCAGGTCGATGGTCGCCATCCGCCTCCACCAGCCGCACCCGTCCAGCTCCGCGGCTTCAAACAGCGATTTCGGGATTCCCATGACGCCGCCGTAAAAAATGAGGTATGACCCGACCCACGGGAAAGAGAACATAATGATGGAAACGAGCGAGCGCGTTTCGAGGTACGGCCCGATCCACGTCTGCATAAAACCCGGTACGAACAGCGAACAAATACTGTTCAATAACCCGTAGCTGTCGCTGCCGAAGATGCCGTTCACCCACACGAGCGTACCTGCCACGCCGGGCAGAATACCCGGAATAAACAGAAGTACCCGCACGATAAAGGAAAAACGCTTGCTTCGCACGGCGAGGATGAACTCCGCAAAGATGAGCGGCGGCACGATCGCTTTTACAAGGTCTGTTACCAATAAAATAAACATGTTCAGCGTGGAGTTCCAGAAGATGGTGTTCTTCAATACGTCGACAAAATTTTGAAGACCGACAAATTGGCTCGTTACGCCGTTGTAATTGAAAAAAGAGAGACCGAACCCGCGCACGATGGGCCAGTAATAGAATACGGCGAGCAGTGCAAAGGTAGGGATCAACCCGATATACGCGAGTTTATGCTTTACGAACGTTTTGCCGCACACCGCCAGCCCGCGATTGACGCGCGCGCCGAGCGGGCGCCATGCGTGCAGCCCCGCAAACACCGCAAAGAGCGCAAACACGACGAGCAACGGAATATACAGAGACAGCAGCCCCGCAAACGACGCCTGCCGCCGCGCAAGCGCAACGCCGATATAACGCGCGTCGCCGCCGCCCGAGAGAACGAAGGCGTCCTCCCTTGCAAGAACGAGCGAATCACCCTCCGCCGCGATGTTAAACAGCACTCCTTCGTCCGAACGTACGCCGACGACCCTGCCGCCGCCCACGCCGTAAAAGGTACCCTCCGCACACAGCACGGTATCGAACGCCTGCCCGGTGCGCAGGGTGTATTCCGTTTGGAAGGAATCGTCGAAGCGGTAAAAATTGCCCGCCAGATCCATGCCCGCAAATCCCGTTTCCGTTTCACAGAAAGCGGCAAGTTTCTGCGCGGGGATATCGTATTGTTCGTAACCGTCTTCCATGCCGTTCGCCGTGAACCTGCGGACGGTATATATATCCGAGGCAACGTAAACGTAACCGTCTTCCGTCACACAGATCCCCTGCACGCCCGTTTCGACGCCGCCCGAACTGACGGCGTATTCGCCGCCGTCCAGTTTCGGATATTCGCGATAGCTTACGGGTGCGGCGGGCGTACCGCCGAAATCGGTGCGGAGCAGGTATACTTCCTTCCTCGAACCGACTATACCGTATACCGCGAACAGGTTGCCCGATGCGGGGAAATATGCCTTCTGCGGCACATAGTTCGTTTCCAGCGCCCCGGCAGGCACGCCGTCGCCATCCGCGGCAAAACGCAGCACCTGCCTGTCGCTGTATAAAGCGAATACCTGCCCGTCATAGAGCGAAACGTTCAGAACGTCTGCACCGCCGCCGCTGTCTTCGGCGGTCGGTTTCCGATAGGAAAACAGCAACGTGCCGTCCGTTTTGTTATAGCAGGACAGTTCTCCCTCTGCATCGGCGGCGACGAAATAAGCATCGTCCTCCGCCATACGCACGGCTCCGCTTGCGGCGGGGACAGGAAAGGGATCCCGCGCTCCCGCCGCGGAAACCCCTGCCCCGACCAGCACGGCAAAGGCTATTGCGCCGGCCAGTGCCACTGCCGCCAGCACAGTCCACAGCGGCGATAATTTTTTCAGCTTTTCTCGCATAGTACCATCCTTTGACAGAGGCGGGTGCGGATGCACCCGCCCTTGCCTGTTTTGCCCCGCGCTTCGTACAGCGACTTATTCGTCCTGACCGGAGGCTTTATCCTTTTTCTTTTTTTTGACGGTAACGGCCGCCGCACCCGCAAGGAGCACGAACGCCCCGATCACGGAACCGAACGACAGGCTGCCGCCGCAGCCCGTTTTTACCGGTTCGGAGGGATTGACGGGATCTTCGCCCGCGGTTTTCTCCTTGATCGAGAAAGCATTCTGCTCGCCATTGACGTCCGCCGTAGTCGAAACACCCATGCGCAAATCGGTAAGGACAGTGTTGCCGATGCCGTTGAAGTAGTAATCCGTCCCGTTCAGGCTTGCGACGAGCGAATTGTTCTCATAGCGGAATCCGACCGTGTTCTCCCCGATGACGCTGCCGTCATGGAAGTTGGTGCTGTCGGCAATTGCCGTATTGTTCACATACACGCTGTTGCCGTTCTTATCCCGCACGGTCAGAACGATATACCCGAGGTATGCGCCCTCTTCCGCCGACGCGGGATCGACGTTCGCATGAATTTCAAAGGTAAGCGTATTTCCGCTGTACAGGTCGTAGAGGTAGACGGCGACATGCGCGCTGCTCGACCCCGTTTGCCCGTTCAGGTAATACCCGTTCAGTTTATCGATGGTGAGCGTATAGCCGATTTCGCCCGCGGTGAGGTCGATGAGCTGTTCGGAGAGATAATTTCCCTCGCCCTTCACGCTGAACAGCCCGTCTTTATTCGTGCCCGTGCCGGAGCCGCTCTTCTGCGCCCAGCCGTTCTCGTAATCCTCGGCGATCGCCATGGCAAAGTAGAGCGAATCGTCCGTTACGACCGCGAAGGAATAGGTCTTGTTTTCGGTGAAATAATCCTTGGAAATGGTCAGCTTTCCGTCCGCAAAGGTGAACTGCGAAGCTGTGAGCGTTTCCAGCGTGTCCATATCCACGACGGAAGTGACCGTTTTGCCGCCGAACGCGTTTTCAAACACCGCGCCGTTTTCGCCGACGGTCGTTACGGCGGACTTATCCGCGCTGACTTCGCACAGCGCCTTGACGTTCGCCTTCAGCTCTGCGCCGTCCGCAACGACGGTGAACCGCATCATGTCTGCATAGGCGATGGTCTGCAAATAGCTGCCCTTGATGGTGAGCTTGCCGTCCGCAAAGGTATAGTCCGTATTCGCGGCGAGCGTTTTGTCGCCGTACTTCACCGCGGTAACGGCCGACGTGTTGTACAGGGGGAAGGAAACATCCGTGTTTGTGCCGAGCGTATATTCCAGCCCGTAGGTGTTCGCCGCGGGGGACGCGGGATTCGTGCGGGTGGTGATGTCGAGCGTACCCGTGCCCGAGAAGATGCCGATATATGCCTTGCCGCCCGCAAAACTTTCGAGCGTCCACACGTCCGTATTCCAGATCTGCTGCCCGTTAAAGGTAACGATCGTCCCTTCTGCGGTGATCGTGAAGGCGAACAGCTGCGGCCCGTTCTGGTTGATGTATTCGGGCTTTGCCTGCGTGGGAAGATCGCTTACAAAGTTCGGGCACTGGAACTCGCCTTTCGTATGATCGTACAGGAGGGATAAGAGGGTTTTCGTCGCACCTTGGTCGAACGTTGCAAGCTGCGTAACGTCGCTCGTCAGACCGATGACGAACCAGCCGTGCCCGCTGCCCTTTTCGAGCTTGTTGATATCCAGTTCGAGGTACAGCGTTTCGGAAAGATCGATGGGTTCGGAATAGTAGACGCGGCTGAGCATGCCCATGTGCATCGTGGTATTGCCCGCATCGTCCTTGACCACGCTTTCAGGATTGCCGTCCGAAGCAACGCCGTCGGCTTTATCATCCATCGTTTCGGCGTTGACCCATTCGTCCTGCGCCGTTTTGCGGAATACTTTATATTCGACGGAACCTGCCATCGTTTTAAGCGTAAACGTATGCAGCCCCTGCTCCAATCCGTTTACAACCTCTTTTTTCAGCACAAGCGTGATCGTATTCGACGCCCAGGTTGCCGTATAGTCGTCCGTTGCGGTCAGCTCTTCGCCGTCGAGCAAAACGGTATACGTCTCTTCCCGCTCGTAGTCAATATCGATTTTGAGATCTTCGGCAAGCGCCTTCTCGACCATCTGCGGAGCCGTCTGTTCTTCGGCAAGCGCGGGAGGATCGGCGTACAGGATCTGCAGATTATATGTCGTCGTGCGATCGTCCGCCGAAGTAAATACGAACTGCGTATTCAGCGGATAGTAGTCCGTTCCTTTCCCTGTGATCGTTTCCGCTTTGAGCGTGACCGCATTGCCGTTTACCGTGTAATCGGTGTCTTTCACAAGCTCTACGACTTCTTCCTTCGCATTGGTCACGGAAATTTTTGTAACTGCTTGCGTGAATTCCAAAACGATGTCTTTATCCCACTGCTTAACCAAAATCGCAGTACCGCTCGCCACGGAGGACTTGAACACGGTAAACGGGTTGAATGCGCTGAAATACACCCACGGCGCACCGCCGCCGCCCCAGAAGTCTACGACCGTCTGTACGTTCCCCGATGCAAAATCGGTCGTTTTGATCGAATCAAGCTCCGCAATGACTTCGTTGTTGATCGAAACGGTGCTCTTCTCCGCGCCGAATTTTACGCTGACGAACACGGTGTCTTTCGCCCCGTTCCAGATCGTCTTGGAAGTCGGAGCGACGGTGTAAACATCTTCTTCGTTTTCCAGAACCTGCTTTGCGCCGTTCACATACACTTCTACCTTGATCATCGGGTCGGTTTTATTTGCATATGACTCGGCATTGTTCAGGCTGATGGCAAATTTCGTATTCCGCTCGTTCAACCCGAGATATGTTCCGATCGAACCGGAATCCACAAAGTGGATAAAACGGTTCGTGCGGTCGCCTTCGCCCGGCTCCATCCCGACTTCAAACGAAATCTCTTCCGCAACGGAAAGTTTGTTCCGGTTGATGATCTTGCCGTTCGCATGCGACGCCATCGCCGTATACCCGCCGATCAGTTCGGGAGCGACATTCCCGAGGTAGCCTACGTTCGGGTCGGTGCTGATCCAGTTCGTTTTATCCGCTTCTGCATTAAACGCCGCCTGCGTGTACCAGCCGTTGCCGTCGAACGCGGAAGCGTCGGCTGTCGCCTGCTTGCCCACTACGTCGTCCGCAAACGACAGGATGCCAAGCCCTGCCAAAGAGAGCAGCATCACCAATGCAAGAAGCAGACAGACGAGTGTTTTGCTTTTTGTTCTCATATATTCCTCCTGAAAATTTGTTTTTTCTCCCCATGCGGGGGAGTACGCTGTTTGGAATCATCTTCGCGGCAGTTTTTTGCCGTTACGCGTGTTTTTCCGTTGCTTTCGCAACGGAAAAACAGGTACCTGTTTGCATGAGACCATATCCTGCCTTGTTCAGCCCGAAACGGTGTACCCGAACCTGCCGATGGGGGCGCAGTCTCCCTGTATGTAATAGTTCATGATGTCCGTATACCCGACCACATGGTCGGCGACCTTGAAGCTGAACGAAAATTTGTTCTTGTCCATCCCCACCGCCTTGCGCGGCACGGATATTACGAGATACCTGCCATTTCGGTACAGCTGCGCCGTACCGGTTGCACCGCTTGTTTCGCCGTCCGTACCCAAGCGTTCAACCGAAGCGGTGTTGCCCGTAACCGTGCGATTGACGACGTAGTCGAACCCGTTCCAGCCGCTGCCGCCCGCGGAAAGAAATAGATTCATCCACGTTTTATCCCCCGCCTCGTATGCGGTGACCTCCTTCGCGCAGGTGATGAGGAAGTACAAATTCTCCGCATCGTACACGGCGCGCACATTCACAATATCGTTGCGGCCCGTTTCGTCAATGTATGCGGGGAGCGAATCGTTGGAACTCGCATGGTTGCGCGCGGCGGTATCGCCGGCGGTATCTCCGAATCCTGCAACGCCCTCCCAAGGAGAAAGGTCATCGAGGGACGGCACGCTTTTCTGCTCCATTTTGTAAGCGGAAGAGGCGGCGGGGACGCCTTTGAAACGGCGCACGTTTTCGACCAGCTGCATATAATAATTGTCGCCGAGGTCGCCCTTGCTCATTTCGGCATCGCGGGAAAATTCGTCGTTGTACAGATCGACGAAGTAGCTCGTCGGTCTGCCGTTGCCGGCGGGCTGTTTCTGCGCTACCCACTCGTTCCAACCCGTAACAAAGATGTTGTTCACATTGCCCTTCTGCGCTTCGGCAACGGCATAATCCCACTGTTCCTGAAAATTCGTGCCTGCCGCAACGCGCTCGGCATTGTTCGCACCGAAACCGTCGTTGTCGGATGAAACCCACCCTCTGCCGTAATTCGCATTGTAGTTGTCTTCGTTAAGCACCGCGTCGCTGAAAGCGCCGTTGACGTGCTGTGCGATGGATACGGACATGATGCCGTTGTGGCTGTACTGCTTGCGCGCACCGTTTCGGACGCGTTCCCAACTCATCCAAGGGAAACCGTCGTCCTTATAGGCGAAATCCCACGCCGGATCCGCAGACGACGCCTCATTCGGCCACTGCGTGCGTTTTATGTAAAAGGCGTTTTTTATGCTCTCGTCGAGGTATGTTACGTCGCCGCAGATGACCCAAGGCTTTCCTTCCGCGTTTTTATCCAGCGCCAGACCGTCGCGCCCGCGGTACCAGAGAGAATCGTATTCGCGGTTCGTGTAGTAATCTTCGTACAGGAACTTCACCGTTTTATCCGAAGCGTTGTTCAGCATAAAGATGAACTTCGGGATATTCCATCCCTCCGCCTGCATTTGCAGCGCCACGGGGAACAGGACTTCCGTTACCGATTTATAATAATTTACAGGGCTGTCCGTCTCGGCGTCGTAGTTTGAATTGGTGTAATCGAACACAAGGTAATCGATGCCCGCCATGACAAATAATTCGAGGTGCTTGCGGAACACCCACGGATCGTCCGAACGGTAATACCCGTACAGCGGCTCGTTCCAATAATGGTGTTTGCGGATATCCGAGGACGACGTGATTTCCTCCCTGCTTAGTTTGGAAATATCCAGCGTATGCCCGTCCGAACGGGCTCCCGTACTGCCGTGTTCCCCCGTCCAGAGAAAATAAAAGATGCCGACTTTTCGGTCTTCGTTAAACGACACGATCGGGGAAACACTTCTTCCGAGCGCATCGGTACCGGATAAACTGTAAACTGTTTTTATAGACGAACTTTCCACTGCATTGTCGGTGACGGTATCGATCTTTTCTCCCGCGCCTTTCTGCGAACAGCCGCACAGGCACAGCGCCAGGATAAGCGCGAGCACCGCCGCGAAGGAGACCAAACGGAGTTTTGTCTTTCCGCACCGGAAGCGGCGGGCGCCCCATTCCTTTCCGTACACTTTCACCTCTCCTCCTTTGGAATTTATAAGAAACACGTGTTTCTTTTTGGTAAAAATATAATCACGCCTTCCTTGCCAAACTGGAAACACGTGTTTTTCGACTGTATTATACAACATAAAAACCGTCTTGTCAATACCTATTTTGAAAAAATTTTTCCTTAAAATGTTGCAATACAACGGTCTCGTTCTGAATTGCCCCCAGAACATTGATCCCCACACATCCGTTTCCGCTTACGAAACCTTCGCGCCATAAATTCCTGTGCCATTGCGCCGGCTGTCTGGAAAATAATATATTGTTTTTCATTCAACGCCCTTCCTGTTTTTCTACTATCATTATATCCTAAAGACCCTGCCATTACTTGCGATTTTATGCCCCAAAATTGCTTATTTTTGATAAAGCGCCCGCCTTCGCAGAAATCGTAAAAATGGAATATTCCCGAACGAAGCGTAAGAAATTACTGTGCAAACGGGAGAATGATGATCGACAATGACTCCCGCCCCATCACGGAAACATTCATCAAAGACCTGCATCGAACATTAAAAAATGGCACAACCGATTCTCGCAGGATTGGTTTGCCGTAGGAGATTATAAAAAACGCCTCAACACCGTAGGCGGCCTGTTTACTGCACAACCCGCAGAGGTCGCCGAAAAGATGCGCATACTGATTGCCGCATATAATGCGAAAAAAGAAAAATCATTTGACGATCTTCTCGATTTCCATTATAGATTCGAGCGTATCCACCCCTTTCAGGACGGCGGGCGCTTGCTGCTCTTTAAGGAATGTCTGCGCTATAATCTCGTACCGTTCATCATAGACGAAGAACTGAAAATGTTCTGCTATCGCGGTCTGCACGAGTGGGAAAACAAGCGCGATATTTGCGCGACACCTGCCTCGCCGCACAGGATAAATTCAAAAAATATCTCGATTATTTCAAAATCAAGATTGAATAAACCAGAAACAAAAAGATATTCAAAACGCGGGTTCCCCGCGGGTTTGTAGTGAGCAATGAACGGAACAAAGCAAGCAGCGGGGCGACAAAATGCCGCCCCGCTGCTTGCTACTCATAAGGACAATGCGAGCGCCCCTCGGCGGCGGAAGTTATCCCACCTCCCTTATCCTGCTTAAGTTTAGGTTTTTGGTATATATTTCGTCCCGCCCCTACGCTTGTTCCAGGCTTTGCTCCTGTTTAGGTATCAGTTCTTGCCTTCCGAAAAAATAATTTAAAAAATTTTTTGTATTTTACTAATATTTTCGGTCTGCTCGTGGCTTATATGTAGGAGCAGTTTTAAGGTCGGGAAACTGAATAGCCTAACTATATTGCCTTACAATAGAAATAAAAAATATGCACGATTTTGTGCTGTTTATTCACAAAATCGTGCAT
>ERZ1643251.3402-NODE-3402-length-14721-cov-4.523387_pt1 | contig 14721 bp, 7 predicted proteins | sample MGYA00579261_ERZ1643251 | MGnify/ENA primary metagenome ERZ1643251 (study PRJEB29033, sample SAMEA4952267) | chicken gut metagenome | biome: Broiler Chicken; feature: Gastrointestinal Tract; material: Caecum | place: Ireland | collected 2018 | study: Broiler...
CTCGATGCCGTAGCTTTCGATCTGCTGTTTGCCGTCGATGCCGAGCGATTTTTCCACTTCCAGCTCGACGGGCAGACCGTGGGTGTCCCAGCCGGCTTTTCTTAACACGTGTTTGCCCTTCATGGTCTGGTAGCGGGGAATGATATCCTTCATGACCCTCGTCAGGATATGACCGATGTGGGGCTTGCCGTTGGCTGTGGGAGGGCCGTCGTAGAAGGAAAACTCCTGCCCGCCCTCGTTCTTTGCAACAGATTTTTCAAAAATATCGTTGTCTTTCCAAAATTTATTGATGTTTTTTTCTCTTTCTACAAAATTTAAAGATGTATCTACTTTTTCGTACATAAATACCTCACAAAAAAGTCTGTTTTCGGGAAAACAAATTCCCTTTACAAAAATAATTATTGCAAAAACTTCGGTTTAACAATAAAAGCACCTCGTTTTTAGCCCATTTGGACACTTTAAACGAAGTGCTTGTAAACCACCAAAACAAACTGACATTTGCCGCAATTGTGACGGGTTGCGAGTCCGTGCACCCTTACTTATCGCTGTTGGGGGCGCAGGCTGAAAGGTGATATCCGCAAAATTTCCCCCGTGCGCTTTCACCGCCCGCGCACTCTCTGCAAGGTTTCAAAAATGCGGCGTTGTCCTTTGTAAACGCCTTTAAAGTTAAATTGTAACTTTATTATAATAAATTTTGCCGCGCTTGTAAAGCAAATTATACAATGTTGGTCAGGCAAAATTTTGTATTAACTATATTAATTGTATTGACTGTATTATAAAATCTGCATTAACTGTATCAGAAATTGAACAGGTCGGCGGAAACTTTTCCCTCGTGGCGGCAGTTAATGCGCAGGCAGAGCGAGGTGTTGCATATTTTTGTGCGCTTGCCGTCCTTCAACGAAAAGATGCGCCTGCCGTTGGTGTAATAGATTGTGCCGTCGGGGGCAATGTCGTAGTCGGCGACGCCCGAGGCGAGCACTTCGCCGCTTTGAACGTTTACAAGTTCCAAGCTTTTAGGGACTATGCCGTAGTCGGAATCCTTTTTGGAGGCGTTTGCCTTTGCCTCCCTTTCAACGTCAATGAGATTGCCGGCGATGACGATTTTGCGCGAATCGTAGTCTCTGCCCCTGGCGGGGTTGGCTCCGCCCGAAGTGAGGCTTTTGCCCGCGAATACGTTGACGAAAATATTGATGAACCCGACAATGCCCTGCAAAATGCGGTAGGGAATCAAAACAATTTCAAGTAAGGGATTGCCCCGCCTTTTGCCCGAGGGCGCCTTGATCGCATACAGCCCGCCGCCGTGAGCTACGGGGCGGAAATAGCTGTATTTGGGGGAGGAAATTACCTCGTCAAGCTGCATTGCAGAGAGGTTAAGCCTGTAAATTGCCGAGGGCGCGAACTCGACAAATTCGCCGCGGGCATCCCTGCCGACCGCGCGCGAGGCGTAATAAATTTCGTCGGCATTGTCGTCCGAAATGAAGGGATCCTCGTCGGCGGTGTCGCCCTCGGTGACCGTTTTATAGTCGCCCGTGGCGACGTTGAAAAGGGCGATGTCGGAATTATAATATCCACTGCCCATACTGACGGCGAGTTCGCCCTTTGCAGCGTTGAAACTGCCGCCGCCGAACGACATATCGACCGAGTTGATGACGTGAGTTTCGGGCGTTTTGTCGTCGGAGATATGCTTTTTATATATGCCCGACGTCTGGTTTATTTTGAACGAATAAATAACCTCGTCGCCCTCCCCAGCGGGATAAACGCCCGTGACAGAACTGTCAAAAGTCAGGTCGGATGGGTCGTTATAAGTTTCGCGGAAAATCGCGCCCGAACCCGAAGTCTTCCACGCCTTAGAGCGTGCGATGCCGTGAGCGTTCTCCTTGTAATTATTTATGAACGCGCTTTTGAATGTAATAACTTTTTTGCCGTCGTAGGCGCCCATCTCCTCGCCGTCGGCAAAAGTAAATTCAATCATATTCTCTCCATTATTATATTTATTGCAAATTTTTAATTAATTTTTTAAAATTGCAGTAAGGAATTCCTTATTTTGCTCCATGCACCGCATAGCGTCACCGACACGCGCCCGAAATGAATAAACAAAATCGCCGCTATCTGTCCGACAGTTAAAGCGGAATGTGCGCCGTGGCATTTACGTTGAGGGGAGCGAAGTCACCCGCCATATACTTATTGAGCCCCTCCGAGGCGATCATCGCGGCGTTGTCCGTGCAGAACTTTACTGCGGGGAGGACGAGCTTTATGCCCGCCTTTTTGCACTCCTCCGAAAGACGGGCGCGCAGATAACCGTTTGCTATTACCCCGCCGCCCGCCGTGACGGTTGTTATACCGCTCTGTTCCGCAAGGCGGACGGTATTTTCGACGAGGGGCCCGATCGCCGCCCGCTGGAAGGACGCCGCGACGTCTGCGACGTTGACTTCTCGCCCCTTTTGGGCAAGGTTGTGGCAATAGTTGATTACCGCCGTCTTTAAGCCGCTGTAAGAAAAGGCGAGCGAGGAGCTGTGCCTTACCTGCGCCGAGGGAAAATCTATCGTCGGACTGCCGCCCTCTGCCGCGCGCTGAACGTGGGGACCGCCCGGGTAGGGCAGTCCCAAAACGCGGGCGCACTTGTCGAAAGCTTCGCCCGCGGCGTCGTCGAGGGTGCGGGCGAGCACTTCAAAGCGTGTAAAACTCGTCGTCTTTAAAATGGCGGTGTGTCCGCCGCTGGCTAAAAGGGTTATAAAGGGCGGTTTGAGCGACGGGTCGTCGAGATACGCCGCCGCGAGGTGCCCGCGGATATGGTTTACCGCGATGAGAGGCACGTTGAGCGCATACGCCAGCCCCTTTGCAAACGACAGCCCGACGAGCAGCGCGCCCAAAAGCCCCGCGCCGTAAGTGACGGCGACCGCGTCGATATCCGAAAGTGCGATGCCCGCTTCGGCGATGGCGCGCGAAGTTACCTCTTCAACAGCCTCGGTATGCGCGCGAGAAGCAATTTCCGGCACGACGCCGCCGTACTTTGCCTGCTCGGCGGCTGACGAGATGATACAATTTGAAAGCAGCCTGCGCCCCTTGATTACGGCGCAGGCAGTTTCGTCGCAGCTGCTTTCAAGCCCCAGAATGACGGGCTCGGGTTTGAATTTATAATTAGAAATATCGTACATATCAATTGAGAACGCCGCGGCGGCAACAGCCGCCGCGGCGATTTTTTTCCGCAATTATCCCGCCCGACGGCAATTTAAGCCTTCGGACAGGCGCGCCGCGCATACGCGGCTTTTTTATATAAAAGGTTTATACGAGGTCGTCGAACCCGTCAGAGGAGCCGTCCTCGATTTCAAATCCGCTTTCGCCCTCAGAATATGCCGAATTCGCGACAGCGGGATTGTTGACGACGCTCAGAGGCGTTTTTACGCGGATTACCCTGCGCGTTTTGGGAACGTTCTGCAACAGATGTTTAAGCGCCCTTAAAAGGCTGCCAACATAGTCCAAAAGGGGCTTGACCTGCTTTAAGGTGTAAAGCTCCATCATGAGCATGGCGTTGGCTATGTACGTCACGCGCGTAAGACCTATGAGCGCGGCGTTTGCTGCGCCTACCTTTGCGGCGTGGTCGGCAACGGAGTCTATGCACGCGAGATTTGCGCCCGCCTCGATGCCGCAGGACATGAGCTCTTCCCTGAGTTCTTTGCCCTCACGCACAAAGCGCTGGCTGTTGTAGAGCGATACGAGCTTTTTGACGAGCTCTTCGCCCGCTTCCGACATTTTAATGACGCTGTTGGCGTCCTGCACTTTTTCTGCCATAAGTTCCTCTCCTATCATTTATATAGTTTTACCCTTGCGGGAACTGACCGTTTTTTGTAAATAACCCGATAAAAACCTGCGTCCGCGCGCGATGCGCGGAGGTATATGTTTTTATTCAAAATTAAACTGTTTTCTTTAAGTAGTCGATGATAAAACCCTGAATGTCGCCGTCCATGACCGCCTGAATGTTGGTGTTTTCGTAACCCGTGCGATGATCTTTGACGAGGGTGTAAGGGCAAAACACGTAAGAGCGTATCTGGCTGCCCCACTCTATCTTTTTGATTTCGCCTTTGAGCTCGGCGTCCGCCGCCTCGCGCTCGGCAATCTGGCGCTCCAAAAGCTTTGCGCGCAGATACTGGAACGCCATTTCCTTGTTTTGGAGCTGGCTGCGCTCGTTCTGGCAGGTGACTACTATGCCGGTGGGGAAGTGGGTAATTCTTATCGCCGTTTCGGTCTTATTTACCTTCTGTCCGCCCGCGCCCGACGAGCGGTATACGTCTATCCTTATATCCTCGTCGCGGATGACGACTTCGCCCTCGTCGTCGACCTCGGGCATGACTTCGAGCGAGGCGAACGAGGTGTGGCGTCGCTTGTTGGAGTCGAAAGGAGAGATGCGCACCAAACGGTGCACGCCCTTTTCAGCTTTTAAAAAGCCGTATGCGTTTTCGCCTTCAACCTTGAACGACACGGACTTTATGCCCGCTTCGTCGCCGTTTTCGAGGTCGAGTTCGGTAACTTTAAAGCCCTGCTTTTCGCAGTAGCGGCAGTACATGCGGTAGAGCATCTGCGTCCAGTCGCACGCCTCGGTTCCGCCCGCGCCTGCATGAAGGTTTAAAATGGCGTTGTTCGAATCGTACTTGCCGCGGAGAAGGGCGCGGATGCGCATATTCTCTATGTCGTCCTCCGCCGTCTTTATCATGTCTTCGAGCTCGGGGATGAGGCTTTCGTCGTCCGCCTCCTCGATGAGGTCGATAAAAGCCTTTGCCTCCTCGATGGCGTTTTCGCCCTTGTTGTAGGCGTCGATTTTGCCCTCGATAGAGGATATTTCGCGCCCGATTTTTTTTGACTTTTCAAGATCGCCCCACACTTCGGGCTTTTCCTGTTCGGCTTTGAGCTCGTCGAGCTTGCCGTCGAGATTGTCGATATCGAGCGCGTATTTCGCCTCTGCAAGCGTTTCAGAGAGCGATTTCAGCCTCAGTCTGTAATCGTCTGCTTTGAACATTAATTATCAATCCTTTTTGGGTCTGTGAATATTTACGTTTTCGGGCACGAAGTTGCCGTCTTTATCCGCCTGAACGCCGGGAGCGCCTTGACCGCTCTGTGCGGCGGGCGCGGCAGAATTTTCGGCTGCGCCGGCGGGAGCTTGCTGTCCGCCCTGACCTGCGGGCGGCTGTGCGTTCTGTGCGGCGGGGCGACCGGGCAGGGGCTGACCCTGGCGCACTACCATGCCGTTGGGCAGCCTCGTCATTCCGCCCTGTGCGGGGCGTGCGGGACGGGGAGGCGCAGCGGGAACGCGTATGATTTTGCCCTTCAACAAGCGGGAAATGGTTATGGTCTGGATGCGTTCGATCATCTCCTCGAACATTTCGTGCCCTTCCTGCTTATATGCGATTACGGGATCCTGCTGGGCGTAGCCCCTAAGACCTATGCCCTTTCTCAGCTGATCCATGGCGTCGATGTGGTCGATCCAGTTTCGGTCGACCGCGCGAAGAAGTTCGTTGCGCTCAACCTGGTGATAGTCGACCTGACCGTGCGTTTCCCTTGAAATGTTTTCTATTTTCTGCTCGTAAGCCTTTGTTACTTCCTTGGTAATTTTTTCTACGGCGTATTCATAATCCCACTTTTCAAGCATTTCGCGGGTAATTTCAAACTGACATTCGTCGGGATAAACTTTCTGTTTCAATGCGGCGTTAAGCGCTTCCTCGTTCCACAGCTCGGGCATTGCTTCGGTATTTACCGTTTCGCGCAGCACCTTTGCAACGTAATCGGGGATGTATTTGAGCATCTGATCGTGCACGTCGCCGCCGCGCAGCACGTTGAGCCTTTCGGAATATATTAGTTTACGCTGCTCGTTCATAACCTCATCGTATTGCAGCGTGTGTTTGCGGGCGCCGAAGTTTCTGCCCTCTATCGCCATCTGCGCGTTCTCTATCGAACGGGAAAGCATTTTGGATTGCAGACAGTCGTCCTCGTCCATGAGGGTAGAGTACAGCGCTTTGAGCTTTTCGCCGCCGAAGCGCTTTGCAAGGTCGTCTTCCAAAGAGATGAAGAATACCGAAGCGCCGGGGTCGCCCTGACGTCCCGCACGTCCGCGCAGCTGATTGTCGATGCGGCGCGAATCGTGGCGCTCGGTGCCTATTATGCAAAGTCCGCCCGCCTCGATAACCTTTTCCTTTTCGGCGTCGGTTTCCGCCTTGTACATGGCGTATAGGTCGGCGTATCTCTTTCTCGCCGTCTGTTCCTCCTCGGTGAAGGGGCGGTCGGCATAGGAGATGGCCACTTCTATCATGTCGTGGTCGTAGCCCTCCTCCCTCATGCGCTTTTTGGCGAGATATTCGGGGTTGCCGCCGAGCAGAATGTCGGTGCCGCGCCCCGCCATGTTGGTGGCTATGGTGACGGCGCCGAACCTGCCCGCCTGTGCAACTATTTCTGCCTCGCGGGCGTGGTTTTTAGCGTTTAAGATGTTGTGCTTTATGCCGTTGCGGCGGAGAAGTCTGGAAATCTCTTCCGACCTGTCTACCGTGACGGTACCTATAAGAATGGGCTGACCGTTTGCGTGGCGCTCGACCACTTCCTGGACGATAGCCTTCTTTTTGCTCTCGACGGTGGAGAAGATTTTATCGGGATAGTCTATGCGCGCGACGGGTCTGTTTGTGGGAATGCACACGACGTCGAGCGAGTAAATGGTTCTGAATTCCGCCTCCTCTGTCTTTGCGGTACCCGTCATGCCCGAAAGTTTGCTGTACAGCCTGAAATAGTTCTGGAATGTGACGGTGGCGTGGGTCTTGTTCTCCTCGCGCACCTTTACGTGTTCCTTTGCCTCTATCGCCTGGTGAAGTCCGTCGGAATAGCGCCTGCCGACCATGAGACGGCCCGTGAATTCGTCGACTATCATGATCTCGCCGTCCTCGGTGACGATATAGTTTTCGTCGCGCGCGAAGAGCTCGTGCGCCTTCAACGCCTGCTGGATATGGTGGTTTAAGTCGGCGTTTTCGATGTCGCCGAGGTTTTTTATGTTGAAGAACTTTTCAGCCTTCTTTGCGCCGTTTTCGGTTATGGTGACCGATTTGTCCTTGCGGTCGATGATATAGTCCCAGTCCTCCATGTCCTTCAAAATGGCGGCGAGCTGTTCGTTGACCTTCTTTTCCTCTTCGGTGAATTCCTGACCCTTCTTTTTGCGGACGGGAACGCGCGTTTCCGCCGCCTTCTTGTCGTCGTCAAAACCGCCGTGGAGGGTGCGGACGAATCTGTCTACGTCGACGTAGAGCTGCGAACTTTCGCCGCCCTTGCCCGAAATAATGAGGGGCGTGCGCGCCTCGTCTATTAAAATGGAGTCGATTTCGTCGATTATGCAATAGTTGAGCTCGCGCTGAACCATCGCGGGAATGGAAGTTTTTAAGTTATCGCGCAGGTAGTCGAAGCCCAGCTCGTTGTTGGTGGCGTAAATGATGTCGCACCGGTAGGCTTCCTTCTTCTGCTTGTCGTCCATGCCGGGCACGACGACGCCGACGGTGAGGCCCATGAATTTGTGAACCTTACCCATCCACTCGGCGTCGCGCTTTGCAAGGTAATCGTTGACGGTTACTATGTGAACGCCCTTGCCCGTAAGCGCGTTGAGGTATGCGGGGAGGGTTGAAACGAGCGTTTTGCCTTCGCCCGTCTTCATTTCGGCAATTCGACCCTGGTGAAGGCAGATGCCGCCGATAATCTGCACGTGGAAGTGCTTCATTTTGAGTACGCGCCAGCTGGCTTCGCGCAAGGCGGCGAACGCGTCGTACAAAATGTCGTCCAGCGTTTCGCCCTTTGCAAGGCGGTCTTTTAAAACGGCGGTCTGACCTTTGAGTTCTTCGTCGCTCATGGCGGCGTACTTGGGTTCGAGATCTTCTATTATCTTAGCCTGCTTGTCGAGCTTGCGGAGCGCTCTGCGGCTGTCGGCATTTGCGATGTACTTGAAAAGTCCCATGTTTGCGTAATTGCTCCCTTTGATGTGCTGAAAAAAAGTTTAATCGCGCCGGCGCACATAACCCCAAAAAAGGCGGCGCGCACAGTAACGCTATTTTAATACGTATTTATTGTACTATATTTTGCCGCCGTTGTAAACGCGTTTATTTGTATTTTTTGGAAAAAACGCAAAAAAATTGCGGGGTGACCCCGCTGTCGGATTCCGCAATCAAGCATTGTCTCTCTACAAAACTCGTCTTGCGGACAGCAACGTTCCGGCGGGGTGTCCCAGCTGCCAAGCTCCGCAATCAAGCATTGTCTCTCTACAAAACTCGTCTTGCGGACAGCAATGTTCCGGCGGGGTGTCCCCACTGCCAAGCTCCGCAATCGGGCGGTATCACTTTACCCCACCGCTCTTGCGGACAACTTTTAATTTACTTATGTCATTTACTAATGTCATTTCGACCAAGTGAGCATAGCGAACGCGCGGAGAAATCTCGCCTTATTATCGCTTTACTGATAGATTTCTCCACTCCGCACACTTTCGTGTGCTTCGGTCGAAATGACAAGCCTGGATAATTCCGACCGATAAAAATGACAGGCAGGGCGGAGTATTCCGCTACACACGTTATTTATGACGAGGCGTTTTATTAATTTAACCACAATGCAAGCGACACTTACAATTCATGAACGCGTAGCGTTCAATTCATGCGTAAGGCGCAGCTTTACGCAATTCAGGTCGCAGATTAAAAATCTGCGACCTGAATTGCAAACTTTTACTCCGCGTTTATGTCGGTAAAGCAGAATTTATCGACGTCGAACAGCCCCGTGTCGAGCAGTTTGACGTGAGGAATGACGGCGAGCGACAAAAAGGCAAGGGTCATGAACGCCGCCAGCCGCCTGTCCGTGCCCATAGCATATGCGCGCTCGTACAGCGCGGAGCTTTCGGCAATCAGCTCGTCGGCGCTGCGCGATGACATCAGCCCGCCTATGTCGAGGGTGAGCGAGTGAACGGCGCCCGTGGCGCTTTCAACGATGACCATTCCCCCGCCTATATCCCTTAAACAATTGGCAGCTTTTGCCATGGAGGCGTTGTCGTCGCCGAGGATGATTATGTTATGCGAATCGTGCGCGACGGTTATGCCGAGCGCGCCGCCCTTGAAGCCGTAACCCTTTAAAAGCCCCTTGCCTATGTTGCCCGTGCCCTTGTGCCGCTCGACGACGGCGAGTTTTAAAACGTCGTTTTCGGGGACGACGTCGCCGTTTGCGCTGCGCACGTTCATGACCTCGCAGCCGGTGAGAACCGTGCCGGGGACGAGAGTCATTACGCGCGCCCTTTGACCCTTTAATTTAAGGACAAAATCTTCGGGCTTCAACTCGTTGATGTGCACGGTATTAAGCACGCTTTGGGGAAGGTATCTCTTTGAAGTGTCAAAGAGCGGCTTGCCGCTTTGTGCGACGGGAACGCCGTTCTTGAACACATATCGCACGTTGAAGTGCTGCAAGTCGTCGACGACGGCGAGATCGGCGAAATAAAAGGGAGCTATCGCGCCCCGCCACTTCAAATTGTAGCACTGCGCAGCGTTCAATGTGGCGATAGTCACCGCCCAGACGGGGTCGAGCCCCGCCGCGACGACCGTGCGCAGGGCGTCGTCTATGTGCCCCTTTGTTCTGAGGTCGGCGGCGTGGCGGTCGTCCGTACACATGAGAAAGCGGCGCATATTGCCGCAGTTCACCGCCTTGCAATTGGCGGCAATGTCGTGTATGGACGAGCTATGGCGCAGCTGGACATATACGCCCGCGTCCGCCTTAACTTCCATCTCTTCGGGGGTGGCGCACTCGTGGTCGGTGGAGATGCCGCCGCACAGGTAGGCGTTGAGGTCGTCGCCCGTCACGCAGGGCGCGTGACCGTCGATTATCTTGCCCGCGCGGTGAGCCGCTTCAAGCTTTTTTATTACGTCGCCGTCGGCGCCGATGACGCCTGGGAAGTTCATGAATTCGCCCAGCCCGAAAACCTCGCTGCGGCATATACCCACGGCAATGTCGTCGCCGGAGAGAATTGCGCCGCTCGTTTCAAAAGGCGTTGCAGGCACGCACGAGGGTAGCTGAATGTGCACGTCGAGCGGAACCGACTGCGAGGCTTTATAAATATATTCTACCGCAGACGTTGGTAATTTCATGCGGGTCGGCGATAACCGAAGTCGTGCCGCGGGGCACGACGAGCGCGGCATATTCCTCTGGCGAGAGCATGGAACTTTCGATATGGACGTGACTGTCGATAAATCCCGGAAGGACTGTAAGTCCCGACATATCGTATTCCCTCTGACCTTCGTAACTGCCTATGCCGACTATTCTGTCGCCGCATATGGCGATGTCGCCCGCCTGAATTTTGCCCGTAAGGGTATTGACGAAGCGCGCATTTTTTAAAACGATATCTGCCTTACTGCGCTTTGCGGCGGCGTTGATATATTTTTCGAGCATAGATAACCTCCGGAGTGAAATGCACGGCTATGCCGTGAGTGAAATGGCACTGCCGTGCCGTTAAATGCGCCATCGTCCTTATTGGATATTTCAATGCTGAACAATGGCGCGTGAAATGCAACATAAATGTTGCGTTGTGGTTGACGATTATTATTTATAATTTTACCTTAACGCGCAGGCTGCGCCTGCGCATTTCACGGACGCCGCAGGCGTTCATTTCACACGCAGTATTTCACGCGAGTGAAACGAGCATTTCACCCTTTAACAGGCATATATATGCCTGTTAAAGTTTCATCTGCACATTCCCATCCGGGAACTGGCTCTTGTATTTGAGGGCGCACACGCCCTTTACCGTAGTTATGCCGAAGGCTTTCATCGACTTGCCGCGCGAAGGGCGCGATTCGATGGATATATCTTCGGTTTCAAGCTCGCTGACGGCGCCGCTTTCCGATGTGACGGCGAGCATGTACGGCACGGTTACATAATCGGCGAAGAGCACGTTGGACTTGGAGTCTGTAATCATTACGCCCTTTCTGCCGCGCGAAAGCGGGTCGATGAGCGAGGATATTACGCGCTTGAACAGCCCCTTGTCGGTCACGATGATAATTTCGCCCTCGCCGTTTATCTGCGTGGCAAAAATTACGCTGTCCTGCGCATCGACAAGCATACCCTTTACGCCCGTGGCTATGCGGCCCTGACAGGGGATGTCGTCCATGACGGCGTTGAGGCATATGCCGCTTTTGGTGACGAGGCACATGGTGGTATATTCGTCGCCGACAAAACCTTCTACGTTTATAATTTCGTCGCCCGTCTTTAATTTGATTGCGGGATATACCGCCTTCAACAGGTTATATTCCGCCCATTCGCTGCGCTTGACCATACCCTGGCGGGTGAAGAAAATTACGTCGCCTTGGGGGAGCCCTGCGGTTATGTCGAACAGTTTTACTATCCTTTCGCCGTTGAGGGCGGCGTCGTAGAAGGATTTAAGCTTTATTCCCGCGCCCTTGAATTCGACGTCGTTGAACTGTTCGAGTTCAAGCTTTACGGCGTTGCCGTAGTTGGTGAAACCTAAAAGCACGCCGTCCGAAAGGCAGGGCAGCGTTTGCCTGAACATGACTTCGGGCTTGGAAGAGGGCGCGAGCGCCTTTTTGTACTTCGAGTCGAAGTCTGTTTTCTGCATGAATTTTATGCTGTCCGCCGCGGTGATTGCAGCTATCCATTCGGTTGAAGGGCGCCTTATATCCTGCCTGTAAACGTCGATATCCTCGACCTTGGCCACTATTTTCGTGCGGCGGGGGCTGGGATATTTGCGCTTTATTTCCAAAAGCTCGCTCTTGACGATGCCCATCTGCCTGTCCTTGGAGGCGAGGATGGCTCTGTACTCCTGTATTTTCTTTTTAAGTTCCTTTAATTCCTCTTCGAGCTTGGTAACTTCGAGCTTGGTCAGCCTGGCGAGGCGCAGATCGAGGATTGCCTGCGCCTGGCGCTCGGTGAGCGAAAAGCGCAGCATTAGTTTTCTGCGCGCGTCGGGCGTCGATTCGGCTTTTTTGATTATCTCGACGACCTCGTCGATGTTGTGCACGCCGACAATTAAACCCTCTAATATGTGGCAGCGGGCTTCCGCCTGCTTCAAGTCGTACTTGGTACGGCGGACGATTACCGTGCGCTGATAGTCGACGTAATATTTAAGAATTTCGACCAGTCCCAGCTGCTGGGGCTTGCCGCCCGCAATTGCCACCATGTTTATGCCGAAGGTACATTCGAGGTCGGTATACTTTAAAAGATATGCCAAAATGGCATCGACGTCGGCGTTCTTTTTGCAGGCAATGACCGCGCGCATGCCCGTGCGGTCGGATTCGTCGACGATCTCCGAAATGCCCGCGAGTATCTCCTTTTTGTCTTCGCGCAGCAGCATTATTTTGCGCAGCAGCTCTGCCTTGTTGGTCTGGTAGGGCAGTTCGGTGCAGACTATAAGCTTTTTGCCGCCCTCGCCGTTTTCGACAGAATATTTGGCGCGCATGGTTATTTTTCCCTTGCCCGTCTTATATGCCTGTTTCAACTCGTTTTCGATGACGTACCCGCCCGTGGGAAAGTCGGGGCCGGGTATAATTTTCATGAGTTGGTCGAGGGATATTTTGGGGTTATCGATCATGGCGCACGCGCCGTCGATGACCTCGCCGAGGTTGTGGGTGGGTATGTTTGTGGCGAGCCCGACAGCTATGCCGTTGGCGCCGTTTACGAGCAGATTGGGAAACCTGCCGGGGAGAATGTCGGGCTCCAACAGGCTGTCGTCGAAGTTGAACGAAAAGGGCACGGTCTCCTTGTCGATGTCGCGCAACAGTTCGAGGGCGAGCGGTTCCAACCTCGCCTCGGTATATCTCATCGCCGCGGCGGGGTCGCCGTCGACCGAACCGAAATTGCCGTGACCGTTGACTAAGGTCATGCGCATGTTGAAGTCCTGCGCCATTCTTACCATGGCGTCGTAAACCGAGCTGTCGCCGTGGGGGTGGTATTTACCCATGCAGTCGCCGACGATGCGCGCCGACTTTTTGTGCGGCTTGTCGGGCGTGAGCCCCATCTCTATCATGGTATACAGTATGCGGCGCTGAACGGGCTTCAAGCCGTCCTCTACGCGCGGGAGCGCGCGGTCGAGAATGACAAATTCGGCATAGGGCAGCATCGCCTGGGGCATGACCTCCTCTAAGGGGGTAATCAGAATATTGCCCTGCGGGATAGCCGTCTGAAAGTCGTCGTTTTTCTTTTTAGCCATCAGTCGTAAGCCTCCCCTTCATCGCGTTTGAAGTTTACCTTTTCTATAAACCCGTCGACCTTGTTGAAATTGGCGTTTTCGGCGAGGAACTGCTTGCGCCCCTCCACCTTGTCGCCCATGAGCATATCGATTATGCGCGTCGCCTCGGACGCGTCCTCTATGGTGACCTGAATGAGGTTGCGCGTGGCGGGGTTCATGGTGGTGTCCCACAGCTGGTCGGCGGACATTTCGCCCAGACCCTTGTAGCGCTGAATCTGGTACCCCTTGCCCACCTTTTTAATCGCTTCGTCGAGTTCCTTGTCGTCGTAGGCGTATTCGGTTATGTCCTTTTTATACACCTTATACAAAGGGGGCATGCCTATATACACGCAGCCCGCCTTGACGAGGTCGCGCATATATTTGAAAAAGAATGTTAAAAGTATGCAGCGTATGTGCAGTCCGTCCTGGTCGGCATCGGACAGGATTATTACCTTTTTATAGCGCGTTTTTTCGACGTCGAATGAGTTGTTGAACCCCGCGCCTATCGCCGAGACGAGCGTTTTGAGCTCCTCGTTTTGCAGCGCCTGCAACGCGCTCTTTTTCTGCACGTTGAGCGGCTTGCCGCGCAGGGGCAGAATGGACTGGTACTGCCTTACCCTCGCCTGCTTTGCCGTGCCGCCCGCAGAGTCGCCTTCGACTATGAACAGCTCGTTGAGCTCGGGATTCTTACCCGAGCACGCGGCGAGCTTGCCGACGAGAGTCAGCTCGTCGTTGTCCGAAGCCGCCTTTGCCACTTCGCGCTCGGCGCGGTGCTTTATGCGGTCGTCGGCGGCAAACTTAGCTTTTTTTGCGATTTCGTCGAATATGCCCTTATTTCCGCGCGCCGCCATGAGGGAGGCAAGCCCCTCGGTTACGGCCTGCTCTACGGGCGCCTTTGCCTCGGGATTGCCCAGCTTGGTTTTGGTCTGACCCTCGAACTCGACGTTGTTCATCTTGACGGTGAGCACGGCGGTAAGCCCCTCCTTTACGTCGTCGGCGATGAAGAGAGGATCCTTGGCTTTGAGCACTCCATTGGCCTTTGCATAGTCGTTGATTACCTTCAAAAGTCCGTTGTGAAAGCCCGTTTCGTGATAGCCGCCCTCGATGGTGCAGATGTTGTTGACAAAGGAATACAAACTCTCCTCGTCGTCCTTGGTGTGGCTGACGGCAAATTCTATTTTGATTTTGCCTGCGTCCGCGCCCTTGACCTTGATGTCCTTGACGACCGAGTAATACAGCGGCGTTGAATAGAGGGGCGATTTGCCCTCGTTGAGGTAATTTACAAAGTCTATGAGCCCGCCGTCGTACTTGTAACTTACGGGTTCCTTTTTGGGGAGGGCGACTTTTTTTATAACTATGTCGCCGTCGTCCGCGGCGACCTCCTCTTCGCGGTAATGTGTGCGCTCGTCGGTAAAGTTGATTCTTACGCCCTTATTCAGGAATGCGAGCTCCTTCAAGCGCTTGCCGACTGCGTCGTAACTCCATTCGGTCGTTTCAAACAC
>ERZ1643251.3407-NODE-3407-length-14715-cov-103.866985_pt1 | contig 14715 bp, 16 predicted proteins | sample MGYA00579261_ERZ1643251 | MGnify/ENA primary metagenome ERZ1643251 (study PRJEB29033, sample SAMEA4952267) | chicken gut metagenome | biome: Broiler Chicken; feature: Gastrointestinal Tract; material: Caecum | place: Ireland | collected 2018 | study: Broiler...
ATTCTGCTGCGTGTGCCAATTTTATCTTATTCATTCTAAATCTTGCCGAATCAAGATGAACTTTGATCAACTGCCTGGCGGCAAGGGGCATTAAAACAGGAGAAAATTATGTGGAAACCTACAGGTGACAAGTTAATCACCGCGTTGATTGACGGCAAGCCACAATACTTACGCATTGAAATGAGTGGTCAGCATGCTCGTTTGATTCGTGAGTAACAGGCATTACAGCAGCCCTTCAGTGTGAGGGGCTGCGATAATGTCAAAGCTCGTTATCAGCACCCGCCGCGCACCCAGCGCACTGGCTGTTAGTGAGCTTTTTTATTCATCAAGCGAGGCTGTATGAGCGAGAAATTGAAGATCGTCTATCGCCCGTTACAAAAACTGTCTCCGTATGCGCACAACGCCAGGACACACAGCCCTGAGCAGGTGGCACAACTGGTAGAAAGCATTAAGCAATTCGGCTGGACCAATCCGGTGCTGATTGACGAAAAGGGCGAAATTATTGCTGGTCACGGTCGCGTGATGGCGGCTGAGGTGCTCAAAATGGATTCTGTTCCGGTCATTGTTCTGTCTGGCCTGACGGATGATCAGAAAAAGGCGTACCGCCTGGCAGATAATCGCCTGCCGCTCAACGCTGCAGTAAAAATCCTTCACGAAAAATACAGGAAGAAGACACCCTGCATATCAATGGGGGTGACAAATGATTCCGTATTCGAAAGTCGAGTCTCTGGCTGCGTGCCGGATGACTGCACAACAAATCGCTGACGTTCTGGATGTTGATCTGAACCGACTGAAAGAAAATCGGGAAGCAATGACAAATTTTTACGCGTCCATCCGTAAGGGCAGAGCGAAAGGTGAAGCCGAGCTACGGGCGGCATTGTTTAAGCTTGCCAGAAAAGGGGATGCCTTTGCCCTGCGCGAACTACTCAGGGTGGATAAAAATCAGGATTAACTGATGAGCAGACCGGACTGGGGGGCGTTGCAGCAGGAGTATATTGCTGAATACACCCGCTCCGGTATATCTCCGGTGGCATGGTGTGAAGCAAGGGGACTGAATTACGCAACAGCCCGTCGTTACATCAAAAAACCTCCGAAAAATGCGCAGGCAGAATTGCGCAAAACTGCGCAAAAAAGTGCGCAGAAAAAACCTGCGCAGACTGCGCAAAAGCTGAACGGAAAATCTCAGAAAAAAAAGCCAGTATCCGATGCGTACCTGAATGAGGGCGATGCGGAAGAAATTTCGTTCTGTCCCGATGAATTCGGCATTTCAGACCAGCAGGCGAAATTCGCAATGCTGGTTGCCCAGGGTAAAAAGCCGACTGAGGCATACCGACTGGCTGGTTATGAAGGGCAAGGTGCGACAGCAAACAGCAACGCCAGCCGTATGCTTAGAAATGCCAGGGTTTATCGTGCCATCAGTTACTTTCGCAATCAGTACCAGAAACGCTATACCGCAGACCTGGATTTGCTGGTGAGTCAGTTGATGGCCATCGTCCAGGCCGACCCCAATCAGTTGGCACAATTTCGCCGTGTTAACTGCCGTTATTGCTGGGGCGAGAATCACCTCTACCAGTGGCGTGATATTGCAGAATTCGATAAGGCAGCGGCACAGGCCTCCAGAGATGGCAAACCCGAGCCGGAATATGGAGGCCTCGGCTTTGTTGATAACGCCATACCCAATCCGGACTGCCCGAAGTGCTGCGGTGAGGGAACGGGACAGCTTTATATGGCTGATACCACTCTGCTTGATGGGGATGCGCGGCAATTATATGCAGGGGCAAAACTCGGAAAATTCGGCGTTGAGATCCTGCTGGAGGATAAGGCTGCCGCCCGGCGCGAACTTATCAAGCTGATAATGGCGACGAAAGGAAGTTCTGCTGGTGGTGCAACTGACAGTCGCAATGATCTGGAGCTTGAAGGACTGAGGCTTCGCAACGAAAAGCTGCGCACTGAGATTGAAAACCTCAAAAAAGGCGTGGGTGGTGAGAATAACGAAATAATTATCCACAACTCTCTGCCGATGCCGGGAGTGGATAATGTCGATTGAAATCTACCTCCCAAAACCTCATGAGGGGCAAATAGCTGCATGGACGGCGGCAATAGAGGAACGCTTCCACGCGGTATGCTGTGGTCGTCGCTGGGGTAAAACGGTGATGCTGGTGAACATCGCTACCAGTTTCGCTACGCGGAAATTTGCCATTCCTACCACCGGGCAACTTATCGCGGGTAGGGTGGGGATTTTTACCGCGCAATACCGCCAGTACCAGGAAATCTGGGATGAAATTAGCGCCGTTCTGCAACCGCTGATCCTCAGTCAGTCAAAAAATGAAAAGCGCATCATTCTCCGTAATGGGGGGCGCATCGACTTTTGGGTAACGGACAATAACAAACTGGCCGGGCGTGGGCGTAAATATCACGCTGTGCTGATTGATGAGGCCGCATTCACTAAATCGCCGGAAATGCTCGAGGAAATCTGGCCCCGCGCTATACGCCCGACGCTTGTTGATTACCGTGGCTGTGCGTGGGTATTTTCCACACCAAACGGTATCGACGAGAGTAATTTTTTCTACGCGATATGCCACGATGAATCCCTGGGATTTGTCATGCACCATGCGCCAACTTCGTCGAATCCGTACATTCCGAAAGAAGAACTGGAGGAAACGGAGAAGAAATCCGATCCGCGCGTCTGGCAGCAGGAATATCTTGCCGAGTTCGTGGACTGGTCCAAAGATGCGTTACTCGATGTCGATAAGCTGCTGGTGGACGGTCAGCCGATTGAGATGCCGCCGCACTGCGACATGATTTTCGCAGTGATGGATACGGCGTTGAAAGGCGGAACCGAAAATGATGGTACTGGCGTGGTGTATTTCGCTTATGAGTCAACGTATTCGGACGAGCCAAAACTGACGATTATTGACTGGGATGTGACGCAAATTAAAGCGTCATTGCTTCCTGAATATATCCCCGGCGTTTATGACAACCTCGAGCGCCTCGCGAAATTATGCCGTCCGCGTCTGGGCAGCCAGGGAATTTTTATGGAAGACGCCGCGATGGGGGCAATCCTCAACCAGAAGGCGGAAACCGAAGGCTGGGATATGACGCCGATTAAATCGGCACTAACCAGCAAGGGCAAAGACGAACGGGCGGTGATGGCATCCAGCTACCACTATCAGGGGATGTGCAAAATCGTCCGGGAGGCTTACGACAAGACCGTTTCATTCAAACGCACCACCGCAAACCACCTCATAAAACAAATCGCCGGGTTCCACCTGGCAGACAAAGATGCGCATAAACGAGCTGATGACCTTTTCGATTGTTACACCTATGGATTGATCATCGCGCACGGTAATTACGCGGAATTGTAAAAATCTGGATTTTTTTCTGATGGCTGAGATCGAGATTTCTGTAAATCTCAGTTCTTCGCTGATGCGCATTCTTGAGGCTGAAGAAATTCAGCCGGGAACCGACATTGGCTATGAACTGTGTAAACTGCTGTGGCAGTACCATCCGCTGGGCGGAAAACTTGTCGAAAAACCCATACTGATGGCGATGTGTAAGCCGCGCCAGTATAACGTGGAGACAGACCCTGACGAGAGGGTTGTGAGGCGTTTTCAGGAGGTATGGGAACGCATGAAGGTCAACGAGAAGATTAAAAATCTGTTTTTTCTGTCTCGTTGCTACGGTGCTGCAGCGATCGGCGTGGGCACCGACAGCGTTCCATGTCGTGAACCGCTTCCGACGTTCGGACTGACAGAAGATGACGTGTATATCAACGCGTGGGATCCGTTGAACGCTTCCGGTTCGATGGTGACTGACCAGAACCCCAACAGCCCGTTTTTCCAGGAAGCCAATAAAAAACTGAAGATTGGCGGAAAAGACTGGCATCCGTCACGCACACTGAAAATCTTCAACGGCACACCGATTTATCTGGAGTTTCAGAGTTCATCGTTCGGATTCACCGGGCGAAGCGTGTTTCAGCGAGTTCTTTATTCCCTGAAATCCTATATCAATACGATGGAGGCGAATGATCTCGTCAGCCAGAAGGCAGGCGTACTGGTGGCTAAAGTTGTGCAGAACGGTTCGAAAATTGACGAGATCATGGCTGCTGCCACGGGGCGTAAAAGGGAAAACGTGAAAGCCGCCAAAAATAAAGGCGTGTTGAGTATTGGAAAAGACGAAGACGTAAGTTCACTGAACCTGCAAAACATCGATGGGGCGCTGAATACATCCCGTGACAACATCATTGCTGATATTGCCGCCGGGAGTGACGTTCCGGCCATTATTATCAAGGAAGAAGCATTCAGTAACGGATTCGGTGAAGGTAAGGAGGACTCGAAAGCTATCAGCCAGTATATCGATGGTGTACGCCAGCAGATTGAACCTGTGATGGATTATTTCGAACGCCTGGTGCAGTACATCGCCTGGAACGAGGAATTTTATCAGTCGCTGAAAAATGATTACCCGGACATCATAACCGACGACTATAAAACCACGTTTTACCAGTGGCGACGTGAATTTACCGCGACGTGGCAGGAGCTGGTGGAGGAGTCGCCGGACAAACGCCGGGAAAGCGACAGTAAAGTGATTCAACAGGCGATAGCACTTTTCTCTGCCGTGTCGCCACAGGTTGATCCTGAAAACCGCGCCGCCCTTGCTGAATGGCTGGCAAGCCTTGTTAATGCCACGCAAACCTATGGCGAAGCTCCACTCATCATTGATGTGGACGCGCTGGCGAATTATGAACCACCGAAGCAGGAGACGCCTGATGGCAATTTCCAGCCGGGCGGTGAGGAAGAAGAAACGGATCAGGACTCTGTATGAGGTTCTGACGGATGCCGTTAACTACTACGTAAATCACGGGTGGGATAGCGAAAAATCATTGCTCGAATGGTGCCGGAAACTCCGTGTAGCCGCTCAGCGAGAAACCCCTGATGATACCGTAGCCAGAAAACATCTCACCGCTATCTACAGCCGTCTTGTCATCGACGGCGGGGCATTACGGGATCAGCCTCCTGACGGCCCTAAAAAAATCACTGTTGAAAAACTGAAACCTGAGTTTCGCAAGGAACTCGACAGGCGAATTTTCGCCAGTGCCAACCTGATAAAACTCAACCGCGAACAGGCTATCGAGAAAACCATACAGCGTTTTCAGGGATGGGTTACGTCCATTCCGCCTGACGGGGTGAGCGAAATTGATCGCCGGGAAGTGAAGTCCGGTTTTCAGAAGTCCGTGAAGGATATGGATTTTATCAGTCGTCGGGTGGCAATTGACCAGGGGCATAAGCTGGCAAGCAACGTTAAGTATCTGCTGGCTGTTCAGAGTGGAGCGATTGCTCTGCGCTGGCATTCGAACTGGCGGCGCCCGGGCTACAAATACCGACAGGACCACAAAGAGCGCGACGAGAAAATTTATCTCCTTCGCGATTCGTGGGCGCTGGAGCAGGGGCTGATTAAGCCCGTATATGGTTTTTATGACGAAATCACTGCTGCCGGGGAGGAGGTTTATTGCAGTTGCGATGCTCTGCCGATCTACGCCCCTCAGAAACTACCCGACGAATTTTTAACGGAGAAGGGCAAACGTGAGTTTAACCGAGCTTGAAGTGGCAGAACGCATCAGGGACGGAACCGTACCGTCTCCGGTGAAATTCTCCAACATGTGGCTGGTGAATTTGCGCATAACCGGAACCGGGCTTGCCTATCGCGCCGGGCTGAAAGAGCACGTCTGGCGTGATCCAAAGCTCTATCTGAACGAGGAGTTTTTAAGGCGATGCAATGGCCTTCCGGTTATCGCAAACCATCCTGACGACGCAGTTCTGACGGAGGAGGATTTTAAATCGCGGATCGTCGGTAGCGTCATGCTGCCGTATATCCGGGGTGATGAGGTATGGGCGGTGTGCCGCGTTTACCTCCAGAGCATTGTTGAAGAAATCGCTGAGGGGGATGTTTCGACAAGCCCGTCGGTGGTGTTCAACAGCACATCAGGAAATGTGGAAGTACAGGAAGGTGACACCAATTTTTTAATCGAAGGCGTTCCTTTCCTTGTTGATCACATCGCCCTGGTGACGAAAGACCACGGCTCGCTGGGCGTGTGGGATAAAGACCGGATCCCCGCAGGGGTTGAAGTGACAAACACAGGTGAAATCGAGATGGAAAAAGAAGAACTCCAGGCCCTGTTTCAGGGGGTTGTGAGCGATGCCCTGCAAGGCATTAATCAGAAAATCGATGGTGTCGTTACGCGCATGGACTCACTGGAACAGCGGGACAAAGCGCGGGCGGATGCCGAAGAGCAGGCGAAAAAAGAGGCCGAAGAAAAGGCCAAAGCCGATGAAGCCGCAGAGGAACAGCGTAAAGCTGATGAAGCTGCGGCAAAGGAGGCGGAAGAAAAAGCCAAAGCTGACGAGGCGGCAGCTAAAGACGCTGAGGAGAAAGCAAAGGCTGATTCCGAAGCAGAAGAACAGCGTAAGGCCGACGAGGAGGCAGAAAAAGAACGCAATGATTCTGCCCTGGCAGAAGCGCAGGCAAAAGCCGACTCCGCATTCAGTGCCTGCGGTAAAAACGCGCCAGCACCGTTTTCTGGTGAAAATGCGCTGGACTACCGCAAGCGTGCGCTTATCGCTATGCAGAAACACTCTCCGGCACATAAGGACGTCAATATTCGCGCGATTGCGGATTCTGCAACGCTGGCTGTGCTTGAAGACGCAATTTTCAGTGCCGCCCGTCAGTCCATCGAAAAAGAAATGATGAGTACGCAGGGGCAACTGCATAAACGCATCCGCAACGACGAAGCCGGGCGTCGCATTACTGAATATCAGGGCGATCCGAATGTCTGGCTGAGTGCCTTCAAAATTCCGGGGCGTCGTCTGGCAAAAATTAACACTCAAGGGAGCCTGAACAATGGCTGATATTAACTTTCATCCGTTTAAAAACCGTGGGGCATTTGGTGGCCTTTTTAACGTCGAATCCCGTGGGCTGATGCAGGGCGATGCGCAGGATGATCCGGCAATTCGTCTGCAACTTTGCTCCGGTCGACTGGACAGCAAAATCACTGAACCGGTATGGGGCGGTGTCGGAGTTATGGAGTGCATCGCTACCGCGAAAGACAGTGTTAACGGCGCGGTTATCAAGCAGGCCACGAAGGACGCCTGTAACGCCTTTACGGTCTTTAATCAGGCATTTCATGGCATTACCACGCCGGATAATCCGGTGCCGTTATATCTCGCGGGTGGTTTTGTTCACTATTACCGCGTTGGCTCAGGCGCCCGCATTCCTCTCCCGGTCAGTGCTGATGTGGCTGCGCTGGCCGATGGCAATAACACCGTTGCGGCCAGTGGTTTTGTGTGGGATCTGACAAATAACGTCATTGATGTTTACACGGGAACGCCGGGGGCTAATCCGAAAGTGGACATTAAGCTGTTGATGGTTTCAGTTGACGGAAACATGACGGTAAAAAAAGAAAGTGGCGGTAACGTTGTCTGGGAAATCGGCAAGCCGTGCGGCCTGTTTTTAATTTAAGGGGATATTAATTAATGAGCGCATTTACTCCCGCGACAACTTTTGTGTCGCCGTCAATGGTGCTGCCGGAAATGATCGTGCAACAGAGCATGGCTTCCGGTGCGTTTGAAGTCCTGGCTGGTGGTGCTCCAGCGGTAAAAATCAGTTCCAGTGATTTGATGGTCTATCAGAAATATTTGCGTATGACCTCGCAGGCGCAGGTCAGCCAGTCTCTGCCGGGCCAGTTACCGTCTTCCAGTATCTCTGGCGGCTATGACGGGATGATGACTTACCGAATTTCTTCCCGCTCGCAATACAGCTATCTCGATACTGATGCAGCAGATCGCTGGGGCTATTCTCTGATTGAAGGGCTGCGCCTGGCTAACCGCCAGGGACACGCTCAAATGTTGCGTAATATGCTGCTGTATGGCGTGAATGCAGCTAATAACGAGGGGATCACCAACTCCCCGAACGCAGTGACGCTGAATCTGGGCAACGACAGCAAAGGTAACGATTCGTACACCACCTGGGATTCCGGCGAGATGGCTAAATTTATGCTTGGCCTGATTGCTGACCAGAAAACCCGCATGTTGCTGCTGGGGCAGCCATTAACGACTGTCATTCTGAGTCCGCAGCGATTCATGAAGGCGCTGGAGTGGACAGGAATTATTGAGCTGACCAGTTACCAGCGTCCTGGTGGCGGTACCGGAACGGTGGGAACGATGGTTAAAGATGTTGCTGATAAGGCGACAGGAGATGACATCATTTTCTGCCAGGACGACACACTGATCGGTAAAGGTGCTGGTGGTAATGACCTGATCATCGTTACGAACCCGACGATTGAGGTGCCGGAAGCGCGTCACGCCATTAACACCAATATTTTCTCCACGCTGGTCCCTAACCAGCAGGCCGTCAACGTGATGTTCTGCGACATGGCAGCGCCGACGGAAATCCCGTCCCCTATGCCGGATGGCGGCCTGACCACGTTGTATACCATGCGCGCGACGCCGGGCTGGAACTTCCGCCCGGAGGGGATCACCCTGTTGTCTGCCAAATACGCATAAACGTTCAACCTGATAACGCGGGGAGCTAAATGCTCCCCTTTTTTGTGGGAAAAATTTATGAAGCTCTACATCGCTAACTGCTCACGTCAGCCGCACACGTTCAACTACAAACTCCCCGAAAAAACGCAGTCGTTCGGTGTGACAATTCCGTCCGGACGTCAGCATATGATCGAAAATCAGTCCGATATTATCGACCACATTATCCGACAGCATGAACCTTACGGGTTCCAGCGTTGTGACAAGGTGGACAAGAATTTTTCCGGTATCTGCTATTCCATCGATAAACCTGTGAGCGTTGGTCGTATTGAGGATTGCGCGGAGCAGAAAACGGAAAATCTGGAATCCATGTCAGAGGAAATTCTTGCGGCCAGCGCCATATCGCTGAATAACGCAGTGGATCAGGCAGTGATTCAGAGCGGCGAAAAACCTCAACCTGGCGGTATTGAGATGGAAATCACCGGGGAGGCGGTCAACACCGAACAGGAAAATCCGCCCAGCACAAAACGAAATATTAGGGTTAAAAAATAATGCCCCTGCGTCCCTCACTGGAGGGATTTATTCGCTTCGTTCGTGATGACATGAAAGTACCGGTTCACGCTATTGCTGACGATGATCCGACGCTGGAATGTTGCTTTCAGTCTGCGATGGAGCTAATCCCTCACGATCAGGGGCTGGAGCGTTTACCCGTTATCTATGTGCGAACGGTTTATAACGCTGCCGCCTCATTCCTCCTGAATTTCGCCCCTGGTTCGTGGTTTGCCGACCTGCGAAAAAAACTCAACCTTGGGAAGCTGGCTACCGGGATTATCAGCGCGGCAGCAGACCAGGGGACATCGGGTTCGATCACCATCAGCGACGCGCTGAGTAATCTGTCTTTGCTGGATTTGCAGATGTTACAGGATCCGTATGGGCGACAGGTTGTTGCGGTGCTGATGCAGATGGGCACGGTATGGGGGTACACGCCATGAAACTTTGTTTTGGTGTTGTTGACCAGCCGTATGACTACGGCGACGAACCGGGGAAAACCACGTTCGACGTGGCCTGTGACCTCGAGGAGAGATACGAAATTTTTACGCACTTCTGGGAAATGCATAAGGACGAGATTATCCAGGAGGCAGGTACTGAACTGGCGTACCAGTTGGTCAATCACCTTAAGCATAAGGCTCCGCTACCAGGCGAGCATTTTCTGGAAGGGACCGGGAAGATTTTCCATATTTTTCTTGAAACTGAAGAAATGGCCGGGATGACGATTAACGGAAACCCTGTGCCAACTCAGGCCGCGCTACTGGGCGTTAACTCCAGGCTTAAGGACAAATATACCGGAGAGCGACGTCCGTCATTCATAGACGGCGGCCTGTTTAAGGGCAGCTTTATAGCGTGGATAGATAATAATGCCGAGTCTTGAGGAATTAGCCGAACAGCACAGTTCGCAGCTCTCGTCCGTTCTTAAATCCGCAGTTGAAACCATCTCGTCAGACCAGGAAATCACGTTCAGGCTCTATGTCCGGCAGGTTCTGCCGCTGGATGGCTTTGTCTATTGGGTTAATGCGGAAATCATCAGTTGCGATGAACTGTGTCGCCTGAATATTGAGTCACCAACTCGTCTGAAAATCAAAGGCAGCCTGCATCGTCAGGTTATTGCGATTCAGGACGAGTCTGTCTCGAAGGATGTGAACAACATTATTTTCACGCCTGTTCAGCAGGTTGATGATTTTAATGTGGAAAATCCCGATGCGATCTATCTCGGTGAGTACGGCGGCGTCCAGTTCGCTTTTTCTCGAATGGAGAGCCGCTATCAGCAGTCGGGTATTTTTCATTATCGCGGCATGGCGATTTTGCCAACCATGCGTTCCCAGATTATCGACTGCGAGGAGGATATCAGCGACGAGCAGATCATCTCCAACAGCATTCCGATCTGGCTGCAAATGAAAGATGCCGCGACCGTGTATCCGTCTTACCTGGTACCTCAGAACCTTCGTCCTCCGTATATCGCGGTGGATGTTCGCAACAGTATTCCGTTGCAGGTGGCTCCCGTTGTTTTCGGTGGTGAGCGATTCCAGCTCGTCCAGGATTCGGTTCGCCTGACGCTTTACGGATTCAGTAACAAAATGGCGCTGGATCTTGTCGACTCGGTGGTGAACAGGGCGCTGGAGGAGGAAAAGTTTGGTGTAACCAATATTCCGGTGGTTCAGGACGCAAAGTCGGGACAGGTTGAAATCAACGCTCTGGCGAAGAAAAAGATTGTCGATTTTGACGTGAATTACTACCAGAGCACCGCCCGGGAAATATCCCGGCAGTTGATTGAAAAAGTTATTTGTAAATATGAGGTTAAATAATGGGATTTAATATCGTCACGGTGAATGTGTCCCAGACCATCGGGGCCATACCCTCGAATCTGCAACAGATGGCTGCGATTCTCTCGTTTGGTTCCACGACTCATGAGCCGGGAAAGCCTGTATTACTCACCCGTAATCAGGATATTAACGATCTGGTTAAAAATCCGATTGCTGCGTTGTCGGCGGCTGCCGCAGGAAAATCTGCGGCAAACGTCACCGTTACGATGACGCTTCCGGAAGGGAGTAACATCCGACGCGAAAACAGTTCTGAGGTGAAAATTGTGGTGTCCGGGTGTTCGCCCGACGCGTGGAATGGCGAATATACTGCTACCGTCACGGATGAAAAAACACTGACCTGGACGATTGCTGATTCTCAGCTTTCCGGTTCGCCAGTGACACTGGGGCAGTTTTCCATTGCTGGCAGTGAAAATCTGGTGACGGCAGTAAACACGTTTTTTGCCCAGGGAAATTCAGTCGGGATTTACCTGCTGGAGCTGGGAGTACAGAAAGGCGGGGTCAGTAAGGAAATCGCTGCACTGAAAGCTTATATGGAAGATCCGCTCCTGCGTTTTTATGCGTATCTGGTGCCGCAGCCGTGGGATGGTGACGCAGAATTTATCAGTCTGGCAAAACTCCACACCGCCAACGAAGCGATGCAGTATTTCTTCGTGCTGACGAAAACGCCGGACGACACGAATTACGTTTCGCCTTATGCCGGTATTAAGTCGGTTATTGCAACGGCGGATGATACGTACCCGGCGACAAACGCGGCTGCAGCCGTAATGTGGAACTATGTTTCCGCATCACCTTCAGAAATCAACAAGGTGCCACCGATGGCATTTCGCTATCTGCAGGCGGTAAACGCCCACAAGGGCAAAAATTCCATTCTGGCCACGATGACAAAGCAGAATATTAACTACGTCGATACGGGTGCTGAGGGTGGAATTTCCAACACGATTCTGGTGAAAGGCGTTACCAGTGACGGTAACGATATGACGTACTGGTATTCCGTAGACTGGGTGCAGTTTAACGTCGATATGCAGCTCGCCAACACGGTGATCAACGGCAGCAATAACCCAATTAACCCGCTTTACTACAACCAGGACGGAATCGACCGTCTACAGCAGGTCGCACAGGCGGTGTTCAATACGGGCGTATCTTACGGCCTGGTCAACGGCCAGCCTGTCGTCGATGCAGTGCCTTTCCGCCAGTATATCAACACTAATCCGAATGATTACGGTATCGGGCGTTATGCAGGCCTTTCGGCCTCCTATACGCCGATGCGCGGATTTGTCGAAATCATTTTTAACATCAATGTGACAATGCAGCTTTCGTGAGGGACTGAACCGTGCCTAATCCAATGATCCCCGTTGGCACCCTTAACCGGGTTCGCGCCAGCGTTAAATTCACCTCTCATCCCGAACTGAATGTGTCCGCCTCATTTCTGGCAAAAGAAGGCGTCGAATTGTCCTTTCAGGGCAATATCACGGAGTTTTTACCCGCTATGACGGGAGCCGTGCAGTCGCCGCAGCCATACATGATTTTACAGGCGCGTGTTCATCTGCTGCGTAGCCAGGCGTTGGGAAAACAATTCAAGGCGCAATGGGAAAAAAACGCCACGATCGGCGACGCAAAAGTGTATAGCGACAGCACGGTATTCGGTGACTTCGATATCTATAACACGGCGATCACCAACGTGCAGGATATGACCTTCGCCGGGGGCGAGCCGGGTGTGGCCATCACCATTACCGGTACGTATTACATCAACTCTGAAATGTGGGATCTGGTATGAAAATCTCCCGAAATCTGAATCTGATTATTCCTGTCCGGACAGAAAAGGGTAACGGCTGGATCCATGCCACGCCGATCAGCAAAGAGGTGTTTAAAGAGCATTTCTTCATTCTGAGTAAAACTTTTTCTGCCATTTTTTCTGAAGGTCTTGGCGTCGTTGCGGGTCCGCGTATCGCCTGCCTTATGCTGGAACGGATCTCCTCAGATATGAACATCTGGGATGGCGAAAAGGGCGTTCGTAATACGCTCGTGAATGAAATCATTCGCCTTGCGAATCTGGTTTACCCAGTCGAAGGGAAAGGTTATGACACGCTCCCGCTTGATATGGCGCTGGAGCGCGGCATCGTTGAATTTGATGATGTGGCAGGTGAACTCGTTTTTTTTACATGCGTCTCGTCGATAAACACACCGGAGCAGACGGAGCAGATGATGCTGGCAGTCAGTGGAATGTGGAACAGTCGCACTTCATCCTTGAGTCTTACGGAATGGATTGCTTCATTGCCGACATTGAAGCCTGTCGCCAGTTCTGGCGCGACGGCGAGCACGTTATCAGCGACATCCTCGACTACTCAGCCGGAGCCGGATTCAGAGACATCTGTGCAGATTCCGGTCTGAATGTAAAAACAGCAGCTCAGTTTCGTGAGCTGCTCAAATTCAAAAATCCCGCAGGAGTATTGTAATGTCAGGTAATCAGATGCCAGTTCTGACGCTGGACGTTAATGAAGAACACCTCAAACGGCTTGAGGCAATTTTTGAAAAGTATCGCAACGGGCTGATGATCGGCCCTGCCGGAACGCCGATGAAAATACCGGGGCAAAGTGGGCGCAGCGTGGGGGCAGGCTTACCCGTGGCGGCAAAATCTGGTCGGACAGGACCGGATGTATCCGGGAGAGTGAGGGACGAAAAAGGGCGCTTTGTCGGTAGCGGAAAAACACCTGATTCGCTGGTGAGCAACTATAAAGGTCGCGGCGAAACGATGTTTGATAAGTACCTCAGTGGACTGGGGAAAAACGCCCAACAGACGCTGAAAACTTACAAACAGATCAATTCTACGCTACAGACGACCACTTCGAGATTAAACAACCTGTTTAAAACCACCGTATCGTGGGGGACAAAACTTGCGGTTATGGGCGTTGCCGGGCCGTTCGGCTTTGGCATGATGTCCCGTAGTGTTGTAGAGAAACAGAAAAATGCAGATGAGCTGGTGGCAACGCCGGGAGAATTAAAGGCGGCAGAGAGTACCTATTCACCTTATTTTTCCGGTGTTGGCAATGTGCTCAATACACTGGCAGCCGCGCAAAATGATCAAGAGCACCCCGCCCGCGTCGGCCTGCTTAATCTGGGGCTTAATCCTGATAAAAACGCGACTGAAAACCTGCCTGTATTCCTGAAAAAGGTTGCAGAGCTGGCAAAGGAATATCAGGGAAGTGGTCTTACCCAGAGCATGTTCAGGGGAAGAGGACTTGGATGGGTAAATTTTGGTCTTACTAACCAGTTAGTCAAATATCAGGACAAAATACCTGGACTCAACAAAGAGTTTTTATTGCGGGCTTCTCAGAATGACTCGTTGCTCACATCTGGACATACAAGTCAGTATCAGAATCTTACCAGTAACTTAGAAAATAACTGGGACCGACTTACCAGCGGATTTCAGGGAGCGCTGGCCGGGAATGCATACCCCTTAATCAGAATTTCTAATGGCGTCACGAATGCTGCCCTGAATTTCATGAACGGTGAGAACTTTAAAAGAATTCTGACTGATGTTGAAACGGGGCTGGATAAGCTTGGTAAGTACGTTAATGGCCCGGATTTTTATAACGACCTGAATAATTTTGCCGAAAACGTTGCAAAGGTCACCAAAGCACTTAGCGGATTTGTTGGTTTTGCGGCGGAGCATCCCTGGCTTTTTGGGGCCGCAGTGCTTGCGGGGCCATCAAGAGTTGGTGCTGTGGCAGCCACAACAACCGGAGTTGCCGCCCGTGTTGTCGGTGGAAGTCTTCTTGGGGCTACTGCCGGAACAGTAGCTGGATTGG
>ERZ1643251.3412-NODE-3412-length-14707-cov-22.121212_pt1 | contig 14707 bp, 16 predicted proteins | sample MGYA00579261_ERZ1643251 | MGnify/ENA primary metagenome ERZ1643251 (study PRJEB29033, sample SAMEA4952267) | chicken gut metagenome | biome: Broiler Chicken; feature: Gastrointestinal Tract; material: Caecum | place: Ireland | collected 2018 | study: Broiler...
TAAATTACTCATAATAATAAATTGCCCCTAAATATTCTCCTATATATATTATACGGGTTTCATTTTTCAAAAATGGCTATTTTGACCATTTTTTTTAAAATTTCTTTAATTTTTTATCAATTTTTATTCATTTTGGCTATTTTTTAATAAATTATAAAATGTATTCGGCTTTAAACCTAACATTTCCATTGCTTGTTTACTTTTTATTTTCTTATTTTTCCATAATTTAATAACATCATCATAATTGCTTGGCTTTTCTATTTTAGGTCTTCCAAACTTAACTCCATTATTTATAGCATTACTAATTCCTTCTTTTTGCCTTTGTTTTATAAAAATTCTTTCTTGCTCGGCAACATAGCTTAATATCTGCAATACTAAATCACTTATAAATGTACCTAATAAATCTTTATTATTTCTTGTATCTAATAAAGGCATATCAATAACTACAATGTCAGCTTTAATATTCTTTGTAATATCTTTCCACTCATCAATTATCATATTATAATTTCTACCTAATCTATCAATACTTTTAATTACTAAAACATCATTTTCCCTTAATATATGTTTAAGAACATTATATTGTTCTCTATTAAAATCTTTTCCACTTTGTTTATCTATATAAATATCTCTTTCATCAATACCAAATTCTTTGAAGGCAATAAGTTGTCTATCTTCTTTTTGTTCTTTGCTGCTAACCCTAACATAGCCAAATATTTTATTTTTCATATAATACCTACCTTGTTAAATAATCGTTTGCTTCTTTTAAAACATTATCAATTATAGAGTCATTAACTAATTCACTATAATTAACCTTAATACATTTTCTTTGGAGTTCATCTATAAAATGTACTAATGCAATAGTATAAGGAAAATAATACTCATTTTCTTCTATCCCAGTTATTAAAGCATCCACATAACCATCACATATCCACTCTGTCAACTTTCTTAAAACTGACTTATTCACTTTATGCCACCTCCTTACCATATGAAAAATAATTATATGATACTTACTTCGTTCTTAAAAGGTTTTTCTTTAAAAATGTGAAAAAACTTTTTAAATATTTAAAAATTCAGTTATACACTTTTATAAATAAAAAAAAGACTTAATTCATATTGAAATTAAATCTTGTTTATTGTGTACTTTTTTAAATACTATAAATTTCATAATAAACTATTATAAAAATCACTACATAAATCTAACAAATAATTCTTTCTTTTAATGTCATTTAACCATTTATTGTTTATATCATTATAGTAAATACCACTTAAACCACCAACTAATGCTCCAATAGTATCACTATCATTTCCTAAATTGATGGCTTCAATGACACATTTATCATAACTATTATTATTCATAAAACACCATATAACTGCCTCTAATGTATCAACAACAAAACCCATACTACTAATACTATCTACATCTAATTTACTAATATCATTATTTAACAACCTATCATAATACTTTATATTTTCCAAACTAAAATATTTTCTATAATTATATTTTCTTATATTGCTATAAGCGTTTACTTTTTCTTTGCCACTTAATAACTCTATAACTAAAAGCACATATATAAAACACCCTAATATACTTATTTCGTGGCTATGGGTAAATGATGATACATCTTTTACTAAATTATATATTTCATCTTCATTTAATTTTTTATAATAACAATAGTAAGCAATAGGTAATATTCGCATTAAACTACCATTACCATTATAATTAAAACCTTTCATACCGCAGTCAGTTATCTTTTCATATCTTTTATTATAATAATTTCCTAAAGCAAAAAAAGTTGCTCTACCAATACCAAAGGCTTTATCAATAGCAATAAAATCTTTATTTGAAACCCATAAAATAAAATTATTCATAATACTTTCATAGTTTATTTTACCTTTATTATCTATAATTGCTTTCATTGTAGCAATAACCATACTACTATCATCAGACCAAACACCTTTTACACCAATTCTATCATTACTGATCATATCTGTAACTTTATTGTTTTCAAATATTTCTCTTTTTTTAAATTCTAATGGTACACCCATAGCATCACCTATAATAAAACCCATTATTCCATTTTTTAATTTATTAAAATCTAACATATATACCACCTAATCATATTATATATTAAATACCAAAAAATACCTATTTATTACTCGCATATTTAAATAAAAAAAGTAATTCAATATAATTTATACTAAACCATACCAAATTACCCTTAAACTCACTATAAATCAATATTCACTTTTTCGTTACTTAATCTTTTAGTTAACTTATTTACAAATAATTGTCCCCAACTATCATATTTTCCTAAACCAAATACAATAGATTTCATTTCTTCACTATTCTTATCTTTATAAATTATTACTAAAAAATAATTATAATAATTTTTTACTTTTTGACCTATCCCTGATATTGCTCCTAAAGCACCTAAACCAACCATACCACCAACTAATGACCTTGCAAATACATTTTTATTTTTAGTATCCATTTCTTTTTTACTCATAATACCAGCATTTACAATTCTATCTAATGATATATTAAAATTACCAATATTAGATATAACAGTTAATTCCTCATCATTTACATTTAAAGTACAATTTTCTTCCTCTCGCAAACTACTTATACCCTCAATATGTTTAATATTTTTTAACTTTAATATTTTAGTTTTCTTTTCTTTAATAACATCTTGTTTTACCTCTGTTTTCTTAATAGTTCTATCTTCAACCACCTTTCCTTTATTACCTCTATTCTTAACTGCTTTGACTATTAAATAAATAGGTAATACTACAACTGCAACTCCTAATAATAAATAAAATAAATCTTGCATATTTAACACCTCTTTCTTTTTTCAAAACTTATTCCTCTTTATTTCACCGATTATTTCACTTATATTTCTCTTTTAATATAAAATCAACATTATTTTATTATCATCATATAAAACACCCCTTATATTTCATTTATTAAACTAATTATTTTTTTATTTCATTGATAACATACATAAATAAGCCTGTACTTTCATTATCTAATTTACTATAACATTGCCAATTCATATTATATTTACCTTTTAATATAATAGGTTTTTCACAATTTTTCATTGTTCCTTTACTCGCCGTCTTTTCCCAAAACATTGTGCCACTTTTAACTATTTTATCTTCTAATGAAAATTGCTTATATACACAATTATCTTTTATAGGTTTTTTTGTATAACTAATATCATTTGTAATAAACATTGTATAACCCTTATCAAACTCCTTAACATTATCTCTTATTTTTTCAATTCTCATTATATCTTTTAAATATAAATAACTATTAACATCTTTCGCACTATGATTTTTTAAATTAAATATTTCATTATCAATTATTTTCTTACAGCCTTTTGTTTTATATTTTAATTCAATAGGATACCATTTATTATTCATAATAACTAATATATCAATATGCATATTTAAATCAAAGCTAGGGCAATATTCTAATCTTATTTTAGCATTAGGATAATTTTCTTTAATAGTCCAAGCTAATTCTAATTGAAAATCAGCTTCTGAAACAAATATTTTTCTTCTATTTTTTAATCTATCAACAATTAACCCCATATCTAAAATATTACTACTCATATTTTATGCTCCTTATAGTTATTTCATATAACTACATTATAACACAAAATATATGTTTTCAAACATACTAATATTAGTTAATGTTACTATCACTCAAATTTAATAATTTTAAAATTATATATAGGTGATATTTATGAAATATAATAATCAAAATAACTTACAAACAATTAGAAAAAAACTTGGATTAAAACAAATTAAAGTTGCTATGGATTTAGGAACTACCCAAGAAACCATTTCATCTTATGAAACAGGCAGAATATTTCCAAATATTGATATGCTTATTGCATTAGCTAAATATTATAATACGTCTATTGATTATCTTTTAGGTTTAACAAAATATGATATTCCAACTAATGATATTAAACCTAATAATATCTCCGATGAAGATTTTATGCTGTTAAACAAAATCAATAAATTATCTTCTATTGATAAAGCAAAAGCTGAAGCCTATATTGATGGTCTAAATAGCTAATCATATATAGGTTTTTCATTTTATTAACTAATTAATCACTATATTTTCACAGCTTATATTTATAACTATATAATAATACTCACTATACTATTATTATATTATTAACTGATTATCATTTTTAAATCAATTATTATTATATTTATTCATATTTATTTTATTAATTGTTTATTATATGATAGTTAACTACATTATTTAATTTACTTTAAAACCCTGTATCTTCTTCACTTTTTATTCTTTTAAGGCTTTCATTTTCCTGTACTTTATTATTTTTCTTCATTTCATAATTTACTGCTATCTTATCTAACTGAACTTTTTTCATAAACTCATCTACAACTTTTTTATCTTGTTCTTTTGTCAAATCCCAATAAAAATTTTTAATCTTATAATATTTATCTTCAAGTTCTAATCTCTTTTTAGTTCCAACTGTTCTACAATATTTTAATGCCGTTCTTGCTTTCATATATGCTTTATATAAATCTTTTAAACTATAACCCTTTGGTATTCTTTCTTCGCCCGTATAATTATAATTACAAAATAATATTTCATCTGCTTGATTTATAAAATATTCTGCTTTATTTATATTTGTATCTTTTTTATATATTTTACTCTTGTCTTTTATTTTTCCATAATCAAAAGGCTCTTTTTCTATTTTTAATTCACTCCAGTTCTTATCAATATATTTTTTTATTTCTTCTCTAAAAGCATACATTGGCTTTGATACTAATAAAATATGCAAATGCCATTCAACATTTATATCTTCATTAACACTATAATATTTATCCATAACTTTTCTAGGTCTACCAACTTTGCCATTATGTTCATAATATAACATTGTGCTATTACCTTTTTTATTACTAACACAAATCATTGCTTCTGCCGACCAACCATTATTTGCTTTTTTCTTACAAATATATCTAATGAATTCTTTTAGCCTCTTGGCATATCTTATTGCTTCTTCTTTATCTTTAAATCTTATATTTAAATCAAAACTTGATATTCCTAACTTTTTCTTTGCCATAATACACCTTCTTTTAATATCCTCATATATATTATACGGGTTTCATTTTTCAAAACTTGCTATTTTCCCATATTTTTTGCAAATTTCTTAATTTTTTTCTCATTTTAGCCATTTTAAGCATCATTGCAAAATAAATATGTTTATATTATCAATAAATAAAAAACAATTTTTATCTCTAAAAATTGCCGCATTTAATAATAATTAAACTAATTTTATATAACTTTCAACTTCATAAACAAATTCAAATGGTTTTCTACTTCTTGCATTAACCCATCTATCAAATATTTCAACTGCATTTTTATAGTTGTTATATGTATTGAAGGAGCCTTTGCCTTTAATTTAACACCATATCTTCCACCTTGTTTAATAATTTCAGGTGTTTCTAATTTCATGTCATCGAGTGTTGGAGATGCGATTCCATATCCTGTTTGTTTAACCATTTTTAGGGCCCCTTTAATTTGATCATATTCCTTTTTTGCAATGTTAAATTCTTGGAATAATGATAGCAAATTAGCTTTAGAAGTAATATCAGTTCCTATAATGCTATTTAATACTTGATTATATAATCCATTTGGAGCTTCTAAATTAATTGTTACTTCACCACTAGAAGTATTAACTTCTGACAAATATGCTTTTGATATATAATCACAATTACTAAAATGTTTTGTTATATTATCTATATCTTTTAATTTATTTACTTCTATTATGCTTTCTTTAATTTTATCTATATATGTTTTTTTCAATTCATGCTCGTGGTTTAGTATAGCTATCCATTCTGGCATATTAACTTTAACTTCTTCAATAGGAAATTCGTATAAAGCATTTTTTAGAATATTGTACATGTCTTTTTCTTTCATATTTTCTACATTTATTGGCATGACAGGGACTCCATAACTTTCTTTTAAAGACTCTGCAAGTTTTTCCGTTTCAGGAAGCATTGGATGTGCTGAATTTAGCACAACAATAAAAGGTTTTCCAATATTTTTTAATTCAGAAATTACGTTTTTTTCAACTTCAATATATTCATTTCTTGGGATTTCGCCAATAGAACCATCAGTAGTCATTACTATACCAATAGTTGAATGATCTTTTATAACTTTTTCAGTTCCTATTTCTGCTGCTTCTACAAAAGGAATTGGATCAGAATACCAAGGAGTCATTACATATCTAGGACCATTTTCGTCTTCATATCCTTTAGCAGCATTAATAACATATCCAACACAGTCTATCATTCTAATATTGGTGGTAAAATCATCAATTTGTATATTAGCAGCATTAGCAGGAATAAATTTCGGTTCTGTAGTCATAATCGTCTTTCCAGCAGCTGCTTGTGGTAATTCATCTAAAGTTCTTTTTCTCTCCAATTCATCTTGTATATTTGGAATTACTAATGTTTCCATAAATTTTCTTATAAAAGTAGATTTCCCAGTTCTAACAGCTCCTACAACTCCTAAATAAATATCTCCACCAGTTCGTTGTGAAATACTCTTTATAACTTCAATTTTTTCCATAATATACCTCTTCTTTCTTTTTATTCATTAAATACTATGACAAATAAAATATAAATATGAAAAATATTTTCTATTGCGTATATAAGTATTTTTTTATATAATGTAGTAAAGAGAAAGATAGAGGTGAATTATGTTACCAGATTCTAATTCTAATATTATTTTTAAAATAGCAAACGATTTTTCAAATTTTGATAATAATAAATTTATTAATAATGGATTTTTTATAGAAGATAGTATAATAGGCAAGGTAGTATACATTGATTCTAATTTTTATGGAAGTAATAAAAGTAAAATAAATGAAATGATTATAAACTATATTAAAGATTATAAGGGAGAAGAGATAACAATATCTTCTCGTGATTTGATTACTCCTGAAGTATTAGTTGAGTTAAGTAAAAACAATTATATTAAAACAATAAATTTAGGTAGTTATGGAGATAAATATTTATTGAGTAAAGATGATTACGAAGTTCTTATAACAAATCATAATATCAATAAAATAATCACATATGGAGTAACTAATGATTTAAACGATTATGAAGATAGTAGAATAGAATATAATTCTTATAAAAGTGTGTTAATTGATTATATGTTTGAAGATTTAGTAACTCTTAAATATATCACTATAGATAAAACTTTATCCGATGAAGAAATTGCGTATCTTAAATATATTCCTATAGGATCAGATATATTGATAGATTTTGCTAATTGTAATAATAGTGAAAGAATAATTGACATACTAGTGGAATTAGGTCATAAAGTAACAATAAAGAATTTTGTTTTTAAAACTAAATATTTAGATCTAAAATATCAACAAAGGATATTAATTGAAGATAATAATGATACTGTAGATTTGTCTACATATGTAATTAAGATGGTAAATAATATTTTTGATGTATTTTTAAAAGATATTAATGACTCAGGTTTAAGCCCATTAGAAAGATTTATATGTGCCTATAATATAACTAAAAAATTCAAACAATATCGTGGATTAGATGAAGAAGAGGATATAAAAAATCTTCAAGAATCAAGGAGTGTGTATAAAATAGTTTTTAATGATTTTATGGTTTGTGAAGGATATGCAAATATGCTAGAGAAATTATGTTTTAAGCTAGGAATTTATACAGAAAAAGTAGAGTGTTTGTTTAAAGAAAATTTATTAGACTATGGATCTTCGCATGCTATCGTTGCAGTGAAAATAAAAGATGATAAATATAATATAGATAGTATATTTTATAGTGATCCAACTGCTGATAATTATTTAATTGAAGACTATTATAACTTTGTTTTATATCCTCCTTATCAACGAAAGATTGTGTATAGCGAATTAGAAACATCTTATTCTTTATTAGAGAATGATTCTGAGATAGCGTTTGCTAATGATTATTTAAAACGTCCATCTTCAATGCTTGATTTAATAAATCTTTTAAAAAACATAGATAAAGAATTTATAGATAAACTAAAAAATAAATATGGAGATTTAGAAAAATGTTCAAATGAAGAAATAATTTATAACAAACAAATAATGTATGAATTATGTGAATATGTAAAGCGTAACAATCACTTACTAGACTTTAATATACTAATATCTGCTATAAGAGAAGTTTTAAGATTTACATATCCTACGTTAACAGAAGAAATAATAAATGAACAATTAAATTTAACAATAATTCAAAATCAAAAAAGACAGCGAGATAACTTTGGTTTTATTCCTGATATATTTCCAGATTTAATTGATAAAAATATAGTAAAAAAATAAAAAAACAATTTTGTAATTATAATTGTTTTTTTCTTCTTCTCTTTATTTCTTGTATAAAATAATTATATAAAGGTTCCATATTATCCATATCTTCAGGATGCCATTGAATCCCTAATACCCAATGATCTTTATCAACCCATTCAATTGCTTCGATAGTATTATCGTTAGAATAAGCTGATAAAATAAATGGTTTTGAAATTGAATTTATTTTATATAAATGTCTAGAATTAACATCAATTGTTTCCCCAAATAGATTATAAAGAATAGATTCTTTATTTATATGTATTTGATGTTTGTTAGTCAAAGAAAAATGATTATTAACTTTTATTAAGTCATTTTCTTTTTCTTTATTAGCATATAGTCCAATTATCTGGTGTCCCATACAGATTCCTAAAACAGGTATGTTGTTATTAACACAATAGTTTAATATATCAAAATGATAATCATATATATCAGATCCGCCTTGAAAAATTATTCCATCACAAATGTCTAATATTTTTTTATTTATTTTTTGATTATTATCGAAATTTAATATTCCAACATAACAACATTTATCATTTAAATATTTAATATTGTTTTTAGTAATCGACTTGTAAAAAGTATTATTTATTTGTTCGTCTCTTGAAACTATTCCTATAATTATATCATTCATTATCTATAAATTTATCAAAATTAGAAGGAACTTTATCATTTAATACAGCATTGATTATTTTTTTCTCTTTTTCTTTTGACACCTCTCTACCTGTCATTTTTGAAATTTCTTGTATCACCTCTTTTAAAGTTTGTTCATCTTTCATATTTCCTTGTTGTAATTTATTAGCTAGTGATAAAATAGTTTCTTTATTAACATTAGTCTTTTTTTCAATTTTTTTAAAAAAATTATCTGAAAAGCCCATAAAAAACCTCCTACAATATAATATATGTAGAAGGTATAAATAGTTGATTAATAAATTATTATGCACTCTTATTCATTTTTATTTTTAAATTGTAATACAATAGGAGTTCCTTCAAAATCAAAATTTTCTCTTATTTTATTTTCCAAATACCTTTCATATGAAAAATGTATAAGCCCTTTACTATTTACATTAAAAGTAAATTTAGGTGGCATTTTTCCTGATTGATTTACAAAATAAATTTTTAATCTTTTTCCTTTATACGAAGGCGGTTCATTTAATAATACAGCATCTCTAATAACATCATTTAGAATGCTTGTTTTTATTTCTTTTTTACTATTTTCATATACTTTTATAATTTCTGGCATAAGTGTATGAATACGTTTCTTTGTTAATGCTGATAAAAACACTAAAGGAACATATGATAGAAACTTAAATTCTGCCCTTACTAATTTGGTAAAAGAAGAAATATCATTTTTATCTTTAACAGTATCCCATTTGTTTACAACAATTACCATAGGTTTTCCAGCTTCTAAAGCGTAACTAGCAATATGTTTATCATGTTCGATAATTCCTTCTTCTGCATTTATAACTAGAACACAAACATTACATCTTTCAATTGCCTTCATACTTCTTAAAACGCTGTATTTTTCAATGTTTTCGTAAATTTTTCCGCTTTTTCTAATTCCTGCAGTATCTATTGCTACAAAATCTTGTCCATCATACTTGAAAGGAGTATCAACAGCATCTCTAGTTGTACCAGGTATATTACTAACAATTGCTTTTTCTTCATTTAATAAAGCGTTAGTTAAACTACTTTTTCCAACATTAGGTCTTCCAATAATAGCAAATTTTATTATGTTGTCATCATCGTTATCTTTATTTACTGTTTGGAAATCTTCTGTTACTAAATCTAATAATTTAGAAATTCCTAAATTGTGTTCTCCAGAAATCCCAATTACATTCTCAAACCCTAATTCATAAAAGTTATAAATGTTATCTTCTCTATTTTTATTATCTATCTTATTAACAGCAACAATTATTTTCTTTCCACTTTTTTTTAGCATGTCTCTAATTTCGTAATCGTTGGCATTTAATTCACTTTTGCCGTCTACAATAAAAACAATAACATCGGATTCATCAATAGCTATTTGTGTTTGAATTTTTATTTCTTCATTAAAAGCTTCCTTGCTTACATCAATGCCACCAGTATCTATTAAATGAAATTTAAAATCTTTGTAATTAACATCACCATATATTCTATCTCTAGTAACTCCAGGGGTATCTTCTATAATTGAAATTTTTTTTCCTACTAATCTATTAAATATTGTGGATTTTCCTACGTTAGGTCTTCCTACTAATGCTACAGTTGGTAATTTCATAATTTCACCTCTTTCATTTATAATTATAACATTAAACAATTTAAAACTAAATATAAATTTTTAATCCTTTATTTAGAATATCAAAGTAGTTATCAAATACAATGTTACTGATTTCTAATAACTTTAAGAAATCACTATGTTTTATGTTATTTGTAATATTTAAGTAATAAGAATTGCTATAATAATATAATGTTTGATTCTTAATGTTTATATATTCTAATAAGTCAAAATAATCAACTTTGTATAATATATGATTATCAAAATGATAAGTAATATGTAATTGTACTGAATCTTTATCATTTATAGTTTTAAAGTTTTTGATATTAATAATTGTTCCATAAAATTTATTTGTATAAATATCTAGTTTAACATCACCAAATATTTTAAATTTTTTTAAATAAAAAATCAAATTATTAGTAATAATCTTTTTAATATCTTTTGTAATATCAGATATCTTTTTAATTTCAAAAATATTTAATCTATAACAATTATTGTTAATAATTTTAAAAATCACAAATTTCTCACCTAATTTATATTATGAGATTTGAAAAAAAAAGAAACTATAAGCTTATTAAAGATTCGATTTTGTTTAAAACTTCTTCTTTTCCAGTTTTTGTAATAGTAGAAAAAAGAATAATATCTTCTTTGTTTATATTTAGTGTATTTACAATTATATTTATGTTTTTTTCAAAACAACTTTTTTTAACTTTATCTGCTTTAGTAGCTACTATAGTAACGGGAATATTATAGTATTTTAAAAATTCATACATCATAACATCGTCATTAGTAGGTTTATGCCTAAAATCAATTAATAAAAATACATTTTTTAAATTATTTCTTGATTCTAAATAATCTTCTATTATCATTCCAAATTTTGTTTTTAATTTTTTACTAACTCTGGCAAAACCATATCCTGGAACATCTACAATGTAAAAAAGATCATTAATTAAGAAGAAATTTAATGTTTGAGTTTTCCCAGGAGTTGCGGAAGTTCTTGCAAAGTTTTTTCTATTAACTAATGTATTAATAAAACTACTTTTCCCAACATTACTTCTGCCAACTAACAAAAATTCATTTTTACTGTCTTCAGGGTATTGACTCCTTCGAACTGCAGTTATTGGTTGATTAATGGAATTAATTTTCATAAAAAATCACCTGAGGTAATTATATCAAAAAAAATTAAATAAAGCAAATTTCCCTTTTATATAAAAGAAATTGCTTAAATTTTATTATTGTGGTAAAATAAATAAAAAACTGGTTTTGGATGTGAATTTATGAAATTTGAATTTGATGTGGCGTTGTTTTTAGACAATGAATTAAAGAAACTTGGAGTATATAGAGAAGAAACAATTACAAGTGATAATTTTGTTATATTTAATAATGAAGATCTTCAAAAAATTACAGAATTAACAATAACGGGATTAGAAAATATAGACTTTTTAAAATTTTTACCAAATTTAAAAAAATTAAGATTACTTAGTAAAGATTATAGTTTAGTAATGGAAGATGGAAGTTACTTTGATAATCCACTTTTTAATAATATTTCTAGTTATAGTGTTATAGAAAATTTAACTCAATTAGAGGAATTAGAAATAATAAATGATATAAATATAAGAGAATTAGATTTTAAAAATTTGACTAATTTAAAAAAAATTAAACTATCTAATAATCCTAATCTTTCTAGGTTAATTAACATGGGGAATATGCATTATTTAAAATCAGTTGTTATGTATGGAAATCCAATAAAAGAATTTCAAAATTTTGAAGAATATCTTGCTAATACATTAGATGCTGAAACCAACATAGTGGATGTTGACGCTTATTTAGTTAATGTAAAATCAGTTTCTGATGCTAATAAACTATATGAAAAATCTATAAGTGGACAAATTAACGTACAATTTGCGGAAAAAAGTGGATTGTTTCATTATACAACAACATATTTATCGAATTTAACTGAGTTATATATAAAACTATACAGAAAATTAATAAGATCAAAAATTTTTGATAAACCAGTAACAGATAGAATAGAATATGTATATGAATATGGTTTAAAAATTAAATTTGCGGAGAAAGAATTAAAAGAACGACAAGATTTATATGATGAAATATTAAATAAATATAATGAAATTCCTGATTTTTATAGAAAAAGATTAAGCTTCTTACATAATAGTTATAGTACATTTCACTTTAATTATGGAAACTGTGAAGGAATAGTAAATTTAATGCATATAATGCTTAGTATATTAGGTATAGAAAGTGAAAACGTACATTGTCATGATCGCCGTTATAATTATTCAATAGTAAATAATCATGCATTATTAAGAATTAAAACAGATGGTGAATGGTTTTATTATGATGCTGTTTATAATAGGAATATTCGTATATATGGTCAAACATATGAACAAATAACAGATTATTTTGATATGTCAAAATTTGAAAAACAGAAAGTAGATGAAAAACATAATGGACAATATAATGGAACAAATACTAGAAAACATAGATGAATTAAGATCAACTAAAAATCTAAAATCATATTTATTAGGTTTAAAAGAAAAAGAATTTAATTATTTTAAGGAAAAAATAAAAAATATAAAAAAAGAATTTTTATATCGAAGTAAAATTCATGGAATATATCATAGTGAAAAAGTAGCTCTTAACGCTTATTTAATTGGATTAGATCAAAATTTAGATGATATTGATATGGAAATATTGATGGATGCTGCAATATATCATGATATTGGAAGAATTAATGATTTTGAAGATGCTTTTCACGGATTAGCTAGTGCAAATAATATTGATAAAGTTGTAAATAACGTTATATATTATGATGTATACAATTTGAAGATTTTGAAAGCAATTATAGATTATCATTCACAAAATGATAAAAAATTAAGAATTAATTTTGAAAATTATGAAATAAAAGAAGAGTATTATGATAGATACGTAAAATTGGCGAAAATTTTAAAGGATGCAGATGTTTTAGATAGAAAACGATTTGTAGAAAAATGCAACGCCGCATTAAATCCTAAATTTTTAAGATTTAATATATCTCACAGATTAATTAAATTAGCAGAAGAAATAAATAAATTTTATTGGAAAATAATTGAAGAGAAAAATTTTAATATAAGCGAACTAGAGTATATAAAAAGTGATTGTTTACATAGTATAGGATTTGATTTCTTTAGATTGACAAGTATCTTAGATAAAGGTATATTGTCATACAAAAGAATGCAAATGGAACAAATTACTTTTCCTAAAAATTTTGAAGGGGGAAATAATAGTTTGTGGATTTCCGTAGTTCCTACTAGTTTAATAGATAAAAAAGGTGAAGCTTTTAATAATTTTATAAAAAGAGGAATAACATTTTTTTGCGATACACAAACATTATATAAACCATTAGATTATAATCGAAAATCAGAAGCAATAAGTAAAGGTTTACCATATGATAAAAGCAATTATATAGATGAACTTTATGCATTTTATGAAATTCCTAAAAATGATATAATAGGGATGTTTGTTGTTAAAGAGTTCGCAGAAAAGGATGTAAGAGATGTTATGTATTTATATAATACTCTTCACTATGAAACTTTAAAAGAAAAAATTATGTATATTTTAAAAAATATAAATTATAATTCTTTAGAGGAAAATATAGCATTATGCCATTTATTAAATGAATATAAAAAAATAACAGATGATTATGAAGACTCTGATTTTGAAACAAGAAGAGAATTAAATGTAGAAATGCCATATAAATTAAATAGTTTTTTAATAAAAATAAATGACATAATTAGTAATTTGATATATGAATATTACATAAGCAAATTAAATAAAAATAAAGGGGATAAATTACAAGTAATAGAAGCAGTAATACATGAATTTCAAAAAAGTAAAGTTCTTTGTTATTATATTATCAAGGGTGACGAAGAATATATATTTACATTAAATAGACGAAAATATACTTATATAAAAAAATAACCTATAAGTTTTAAACTTATAGGTTTTATATTTTTGTTCCGGGTTAGGAACAAAGATAAAACCACCTGCTATGCAGGTGAGA
>ERZ1643251.3415-NODE-3415-length-14703-cov-12.712179_pt1 | contig 14703 bp, 13 predicted proteins | sample MGYA00579261_ERZ1643251 | MGnify/ENA primary metagenome ERZ1643251 (study PRJEB29033, sample SAMEA4952267) | chicken gut metagenome | biome: Broiler Chicken; feature: Gastrointestinal Tract; material: Caecum | place: Ireland | collected 2018 | study: Broiler...
AACTTGTGTGTAACCGTATAAAGAGATAAGGCGAACACATTGCGATAAATCCTTTGTTTTCAAGGCTTTTGGAGGATTTTATTAAAGCACTGTAACCTCTGTTGAGAGGTCATAATTTACTGATATTCAAATTTATATTTTACTTTCTCAGCCCGACATCGTCTTTCCGTATGCCGCCGGACAGGGACAAGCCCTGTCCTACGGTTCAAGTACAGCCGTTTCCAAATAAAAAACAGGGGGCGGTTGAACCCCGCCCCTTTTATAACCTATTATAGAACTCCTTTTTATTTCGCATTCGGAACGAGCTTGTCCTTGCCGCCCATATACATACGCAGCGGTTCGGGGATTTTCACCGTGCCGTCGGCGCAGAGGTTGTTTTCGAGGAACGCAATCAGCATTCTCGGGGGCGCAACCACGGTGTTGTTGAGCGTGTGGGCATAATAGTTGCCGTTTTCGCCTTTGACGCGAATGCCGAGTCTTCTCGCCTGGGCGTCGCCGAGGTTCGAACAGGAACCGACTTCAAAATATTTCTGCTGACGCGGGCTCCAAGCTTCGACGTCCAAGCTCTTGACCTTCAAATCCGCCAAGTCGCCGGAGCAGCATTCGAGCGTGCGCACCGGAATATCCAAAGAGCGGAAGAAATCAACGGTGTTGTTCCAAAGGACGTCATACCACTTGTCGCTTTCTTCGGGTTTGCAGACAACGACCATTTCCTGTTTTTCAAACTGGTGGATGCGGTAAACGCCGCGCTCCTCAATGCCGTGGGCGCCGACTTCTTTGCGGAAGCAGGGCGAATAGCTCGTGAGCGTCTGGGGCAAGTCGCTTTCGGGCAAAATGGTGTCGATGAATTTGCCGATCATCGAGTGTTCACTCGTGCCGATTAAATACAGGTCCTCGCCCTCAATTTTATACATCATGTTTTCCATTTCGGAAAAGCTCATCACGCCGTTGACGACCGCGCCGCGAATCATAAACGGCGGCACATAATAAGTAAACCCGCGGTCAATCATGAAGTCGCGCGCATAAGAAAGCACAGCGGAATGCAGGCGGGCAATGTCGCCGCGCAGATAATAAAAACCGTTGCCGCTGGTTTTGCGGGCGGAATCAAGGTCGATGCCGGAGAACGTCTCCATAATATCGACATGATAGGGGATTTCAAAATCCGGCACAACCGGCTCGCCGAAACGTTCAAGCTCGACGTTTTCGCTGTCGTCTTTGCCGATCGGCACGGTGTCGGCGATGATATTCGGAATCACCATCATGCGCTTGTGGACTTCTTCTTGCAGGACGGTCTCTTTTTCTTCGAGTTCGGCGAGTTCTTTCGCGATTTCCGCGACCTTTTGCTTGGTCTGTTCGGCTTCTTCGCGCATACCTTTTGCCATTAAGCCGCCGATTTGCTTGCTGATGCGGTTGCGGTCGGCGCGAAGCGAATCCGCGCGGGTCTTGCAGTCGCGGAACTGACGGTCGTATTCAATCACTTCGTCAACGAGCGGCAGTTTTTCATCCTGGAACTTCTTGCGGATGTTTTCTTTTACGATTTCGGGATTTTCCCTTACAAATTTCATATCAAGCATATCTTTTTCCTCCGAAAAAATTTATCTGTCTTCATCAAAATCCGCGGCGAGCTTTTTTAAATCCTCGGTGCCGAAAAACTCGATTTCCAGCGTGCCGCGGCCGCCTTTGCCGACATAGACTTTTACGTTTCTGCCCAAAGTTTCGCGCAGCGCAAGCTCAACTTCGTCATAAAAGCTGTCGCGTTTTTTCTGGTGTTTTTCCGGCGCTTTCTTTTCGCGGCCGGCGCGTTTCGCAAGCCGCTCGGTCTCACGCACGGAAATCCCGTTTTGCACGACAAGCCCCGCAATCCGCGAAAGCTCTTGCGGGTCGGAAACGGTCAAAAGCGCGCGGGCGTGGCCCATCGAGATTTTGCCGTCGCGCACAAGTTCGGCAATTTCGGGCGGCAAATTCAAAAGCCGCAGAGAGTTGGTCACCGCCGTCCGGCTTTTGCCGACGCGGGCGGCCGCCTGCTCTTGCGTTAAGCCGAACGTGTCAATCAGCCGTTTTAAGCCCTCGGCTTCTTCAATCGCGTTTAAATCCTCACGCTGTAAATTTTCTATCAACGCGAAAATGCTTTCTTCTTCGTCGGTCATTTCGCGAATTGTGACCGGCACATCCCGAAGCCCCGCCATGCGCGCGGCACGGTAACGACGTTCGCCGGCAATCAGCCGATAGCTCCCGTCCGCCATGGGGCGCACCAAAAGCGGCTGCAAAACGCCGTGTTCGCGAATGCTGTCGGCAAGTTCCGCAAGTGCGGTTTCGTCAAAATTTTTGCGGGGCTGGTCGCGGTTCGGCTCGATTTCGTCAATCGAAAGCCGGACGGCGTTTTCTTCCACCGCGTTGTCCAAGAAAAGCGCGTCAACGCCTTTCCCGAGACCTCCTTTTTTTGCCATATCTTATTCTCCCCTGTTATTGGGCGTTTTTATACGCCGCAAGTTCTTCCGGATAAATTTCTTCAAAATAATTTTTTTCGGTGTATGTCACCGCAAAATTGTGGTCGTCAATGACGGACAGAACAATATAGACCCCGTCAGCGAACCAAATGTGGTTCATGTAGTTGCTTTGAAAGGAACCGTGGTCGCCGTAGCGCATATCAAACAGCAAAATCGCGTCGGCCGTCATCACGCCGTCCGATGAGGAATTGCCGCGGAACTGTAACTGCTCTAACTTTTCCGTCGCCGGGTCAAACATAAACGTCACCGATTTGGTGGTGGAATAGTTTAAGAAAATGCCCGAAAAATCGTTGGAAAAGCTCTTGCGCCCGTCCACTTCGGTTACCGGCACTTCCTGGCCGATTAACTTTTGCACTTCGGAAATGGTCATGCCCATTTTAATACCGGCGGCAAACGCAAAGGTGTTGCCGGTGTCAGCCGGCGCGGTTGTTGTTGCGTCAGCCTGTGCCTGCGTTTCGCCGGCCGGCGGCGCGGTGGTTGAAATTTTTTCATAATCCGGCCCGTTGCCGCAGGCGGAAAACAGCAGGCAAACCGCCAAAAGCAACACGCCGCAAACGGTTAATATTCTTTTTCGCATCATTTCACCTGCTTTTCTAAGAATTCCGCGGCAAAGGCGGTGTAGGCCGCCGCGCCTTTGGAATTTTTATCGTAATATAAAACAGGTTCGCCGAAGCTCGGGGCTTCGGAAAGCCGGACGTTTCGCGGAATTGTGGATTTGTAGACCTTTTTCGGGAAGAATTTTTTGACTTCTTCCACAACCTGATTGGTTAGGTTCAGACGACCATCATACATTGTCAAAAGAACGCCTTCAAGTTCGATATGCGGATTGTAAAGGCGTTTGATTTGGCGCACGGTTGTCATCAGCTGCGCCAAGCCTTCAAGCGCGTAATATTCGCACTGAATCGGCACCAAAAACGAGTCGCTCGCGCAAAGGGCGTTGATGGTAATCAGCCCCAGCGACGGCGGGCAGTCGAGGAATATGTAATCATACTGTTCCCAAACGCTCGCAAGCGCATTTTTCAAAAGGCTTTCGCGTTTTTCCAGCGCAATCATTTCGACTTCCGCGCCGGCGAGATTGATATCCGACGGCAAAATGTCGACATTTTTAAATTTGGTGCGGAGAATCGCCTGCGCCGTCGGAACGCCGTTAATCAGCACATCATAAGCGGAATTTTGAACCGACCGCTTGTTGACGCCGTAGCCGCTTGTTGTGTTCCCCTGGGGGTCAATGTCGCAAATCAGCACTTTTTTACCGGCTGCGCCGACCGCCGCAGAAAGGTTGACCGCCGTGGTCGTTTTGCCCACGCCGCCTTTCTGATTGATAATAGCAATGGTTTTTCCCATGCCGAATTCAACTCCAAAACGATAGTAGTAAAAGTATAGCACAACCGGCGGTAAAATAAAAGGCATTTTTCCATTTTTTGTGGTTTTTTCGAGCGTGAATGTTTCACGTGAAACGTTTGGCGGCGGGGCGTAAAAAATCCCCGAAAAGCGAAACAGCGGCCGGATTGCTCCGAACCGCTGCTCCGCTTGTGGATGTGGGGTGTGAAAGAGAAGGATATGGATATTTAAAACGGGAATGGCGGCAGGGGTGGCCGCCGTCCCACGTTTTACAAAAGGGAGAGCCGCACAAAGCGGCATTTCAGTAAGCCGATACCGGGCTGAAAATCAAGACAAAATCGCGCTGCCTGCGCGATTCGGCGCACGGCGAATGCGGGTAGTTAGCCCGCGGGAAAAACAAGTTTGTTGCCCGACCGCGTGTGCGCCGGTATGGTGAATATGCGTCGTTTGCCCATGGGGGAAATCAAAATTGTTGCTCGACCGAAAGGTTTTCTTAATTTTAGGACAACCGTAAGAAATTTTTACAGCCGCTTCCGGGTCGAGAGAGTCTAACAATAATCAAGCTATCTGCGCGATTCACTGCGCGTTGGCACGCGCCGGGGAACCCCCGGCGAGGGTTCCCCACGGCAAAACAGTCCGCCGGACTATTTTGCCTCCCCTCCTGCGCTTTTGGGAGGGATAGGGATTTCGCCCTGTGCGCAGGGCGACCAAAGGTTTCACCTTTGGATTCCACCGCCTTTAAAAAGGCGGGCGAAATTTTATATGCGAGTAGTCGGGTTCCTGTTCCTTTTACTTTTTCGCCCGACCGGAAATTTTTCATTCGCTAAACAGAGCAAAGACACTTCCGGGTCGAGAGAGTCTAACAATAATCAAGCTATCTGCGCGATTCACTGCGCGTTGGCACGCGCCGTGGGGAACCCCCGGTGCCGCCGGGCACACCGAATTCGCGCAGGTAGCGTGAGATATGCTTTCCTTTCAAAGGCCGGAATCTGCTTGCTTCAATTTGAGGCACGGACACGGGCCGCCGGGCACTCCGAATCGCGGTGCGCACTGGCGCACAACAAATCGTGGCTTTTACTTCGTAATAAAAACAACTTGGTCCTCCCGACATCGGCCTCAACTGTTTTTTGTAGGGGCGGGTCTCCGTGCCCGCCCGCAAGATTTCAGCAAAGGTAATACCGGGTCGAGAAAGTTCAACAGAAATCAAACTGCCTGCTCGTGGTCGCTGCGGTCGGCACCGACACCGGGCATTTTGAGTTGTTCGAGTTTCGGGATACGCACAACATATTCAATGTATTCCGGCGTTTCGCTTTTGGCAGCGTCCGCGTCCACGCCTGCGCGGCGAATGGCGTCCACGGCGTGGTTGAGCGTGTTAATAAACACACGCACATCACGAATCCCGCGGTAATTGCAGCGCGAACGGTCATTTTTGCTGCGCATTTGTTCAATCAGCCGCTCGCTTTCGGAAACCGTCAGGCGGCGGTCAATGATAATCCCGAGCGCGCGTTGCCGCAGGGTGTCATTGTCTAACGTTAAGAGAGCCCGCGCGTGGCGCTCGGAAAGCCCCGCGCGCGAAATCTGGTAACGCATTTCCTCCGGCAGCCGCAAAAGCCGGAGTTTATTGGAAAGCGTGGACTGCGCCTTGCCAAGCTTTTTGCCGACCTCTTCCTGGCTCATGCCGTAATCGGTCAGCAGGCGGTCAATGGCTTCGGCCTCCTCAAAAAAGTCCAAATCCTGCCGCTGTAAATTTTCGAGCAGGGAAAACACCGCCGATTTCTTTTGGTCGATGTCCACGACGATTGCCGGAATTTTGGTGACGCCCACCAGCCTCGCCGCACGCAGGCGGCGTTCCCCGGCAATCAGCTCGAATTTCCCGTCCGCCGCGGGGCGTACGGTAATCGGCTGTAAAATGCCGTTTTGGCGAATGCTTTGCGCCAATCCCTCCAGTTCGTCATAATCGAACCGCTGACGGGGTTGGTTCGGGTTCGGGAGAATCGACTCCTGGGGAACCAACACAACCTGTCCGGCGGGTTTTACTTTTGGACTTTTCATAAAAAACAACCTCCGCAATGCTTGTCCAGTGGCTTTCACTGCCTAAAGGATAGCACGCGAAGGTTCTGTTTGTAAAGAAAAACCGTTCGCCCAAAAAGGCGGGTTTTCGGCGGAAACTCCTTTTATTTTAAGGGATTTTTAGCGATTTTTGCAGAGGGACGCGGATATTTTGGCGGGGTTTGCGATATTTTCTTTATGAAAAGCAGGCGTCGGGGCATTTCGGGCGTGAGGGAAAAGACCTCGTCACGCTCGATTTTGCCGCCGAGCAGGTGCAATGCATTTTTTGCAGCGGCAATTTCTTCGTCGGCGCCGGCGGATTTCATCGAAAGAAAATACCCGCCCGCCTTCACAAACGGCAGGCAGTATTCCGCCAGATTGCGCAAATCGGAAACCGCGCGCGCGGTGGCAAAGTCGAATTGCTCGCGAAAAGCCATGTCCTGCCCCGCCTCTTCGGCACGGCGGTGGAGAATTTCGCCCGAAAGTCCGGCGTTTTGCAAAACGCTTTCAATAAAGCCAAGCTTTTTGCGGGTGCTGTCTAAAAAGGTGACTTCCAAATCCGGGCGGGCAAGTTTCAAAACAAGCCCCGGAAAGCCCGCGCCCGTGCCGACGTCGATGATTTTCGCGTTTTGCGGGAAATCCGCAAACGAAAACAGTGAAAGACTGTCGGCAAAATGCTTGACCGTCATGTCCGCAGGTTCGGTAATCGCGGTTAAGTTAAACTGCCGGTTGGTTTCGACCAGCTGTTCTGCGAAGGCGTCCAAGCGCGCAAACGCCTCGTCCGAAAGCGTGACCCCAAGCGGCGCAAGGGTGTCGAACAATAGAGATTTTTCAAGCATCAGACGCCCTCCTTTGCAAGGTAAATCAGCAAAACGGAAATATCCGCAGGCGAAACACCGCTGATGCGCGACGCCTGCCCGACGTTTTGCGGGCGGATTTTGCCGAGCTTTTCCCGCGCTTCGAGACGCAGCCCGTCAATCGTGTCATAACAAATATCTTCGGGAATCTGTTTGCTTTCAAGGCGGCGCATTTCCCGAATCTGCGCCTGCTGGCGCTTGATATAGCCTTCATATTTTAGCTCGATTTCGACCTGTTCAAACACTTCCGGCGGATAATCCGGGCGCGTGGGGTCGAACGGCGCAAGGCATGCGTAGTCGAGCTGCGGGCGTTTGAGCAGTTCTTCTAATTTTACACCGGATTTCAGCGGCGATGTTTCACGTGAAACAAGCAGCGCTTGCAACTCGTCAGAAAGCGTCACGGAGGTCGCCTGCACACGGCGGCGCTCGGCTTCAATCTGTTCGCGTTTTTTCACAAAGCGCGCGTATTTCTCGTCGCCGACAAGCCCGATTTCACGGCCGATGTCGGTCAGGCGCAAATCGGCGTTGTCCTGCCGGAGCAAAAGGCGATATTCCGAACGCGAAGTCATCATGCGGTAAGGGTCGGAACAGCCTTTTGTGACCAGGTCGTCAATCAGCGTGCCGATATAAGAAGAAGCGCGGTCTAAAATCAGGGGATCTTTCCCCTGCGCGCGGCGCGCGGCGTTGATGCCGGCGATTAACCCTTGCGCGGCGGCTTCTTCATAGCCGGAGGAGCCGTTGAACTGCCCCGCGCCGAAAAGCCCGGGCAAATCCAAAAATTCCAGCGACGGCTTGAGCGCCAAGGGGTCGACGCAGTCATATTCAATCGCATACGCCGTGCGCATAACCTCGACGTGCTCCAAGCCTTTAATGGTGCGCAAAAATTTTAACTGCACGGCTTCGGGCAGCGAAGAGGACATACCCTGCAAATACAGTTCTTCGGTATCGAGCCCGCAAGGCTCGACAAAAAGCTGATGGCGCTGTTTGTCGGGAAAACGCATGATTTTATCTTCAAAGCTCGGGCAGTAGCGCGGCCCGACGCCGTGAATTTTGCCGCTGTAAAGGGGCGACGTATGGATATTTTCCAAAATCACGCGCTTTGTTTCTTCGTTGGTGTAAGCGATATAGCAATCCGCCTTGTTTTCGGGCGGGGTTTCGGTGTCGAAAGAAAACGGCACAGTCGCTTCGTCGCCTTTTTGCACTTCCAGAACCGAAAAATCGATGCTGCGGCGGTTGACGCGCGCGGGCGTGCCGGTTTTAAAGCGGCGCAGGGGGATTTGAAGCTTATAAAGCGCCGCGGAAAGCGCGGTTGCGGGGAACATGCCGTCCGGCCCGCTTTCATAGGAAACGTCGCCGATATAGACACGCCCGCCGAGGAACGTGCCGGTTGCAAGTACCACACATTTCGCGGTGTATTCGGCTTCCAAGCGCGTGGTGAGATGCCAAAGACCTTGGTCATCGCGGGTCAAATCCACGATTTCCGCCTGTTTGACGTCGAGATTTTCCTGCTTTTCGAGCGCGTGTTTCATATATTTCGAGTATTCGCGGCGGTCAATTTGGGCGCGCAGGGAATGCACCGCCGGACCTTTGCCGCGGTTGAGCATACGCGACTGGATTTCGGTTTTGTCCGCCGCCTTGCCCATTTCGCCGCCGAGCGCATCAATTTCACGCACCAAATGCCCTTTGGAGGTGCCGCCTATAGACGGGTTACAGGGCATGTTGCCGATCCAATCGAGATTGATTGTGAAAACGATTGTGCTGCACCCGAGCCGCGCCGAAGCAAGGCCCGCTTCAATCCCGGCGTGCCCCGCACCGATAACGGCGACCTCATATTGTTTTGCAAAATACTGCATAATTTACCTTCTTCACCCCGCGCGGCTTATTTGCCGACGCAAAAACGGGAAAAAATTTCGTTGACAACCGATTCCGTCGCGCGTTCGCCGGTCAAGGTGCCGAGCGACTCAATCGCGGAATCCACACAAACCTGCACCGCGTCACGCGTCACGCCCGAAGAAAGCGCGTCATGTGCCTCTTTGACAGCGTCGAGCGCCGCCGAACAGCAGGCGAGCTGGCGTTCGTTCATCAGCGTTGCCGCACTCGAATCAAACGCTGCCGTACCTAAAACTTCGGCTATCGCCTGTTCGAGCGATTGGAGTCCGTTATTTTCTTTTGCGGAAATATAAACCACTTTATTAAACACAGTGTCTAATATCTTGGTGTCTAATTTGGTCGGCAGGTCGGTTTTGTTGACGATGGCAATGGCGTGCTTTTCTTTGCAAAGCGGGAAAAGCGCCTTGTCCTGTTCTTCGAGCGGCGCGGACGCGTCAAACACTGCTAAGATGAGCGTCGCGGTTTCGAGTTTCTGTTTCGCGCGCGCAACGCCGATGCTTTCCACTTTATCGTCGGTTTCGCGCAGCCCCGCGGTGTCGCAAAGGCGCAAAACCACGCCCCCGACCACGGCGGTCTCTTCGACAATGTCGCGCGTGGTGCCGGCGATTTCGGTGACAATGGATTTTTCCGTGCCGGTCAAAAGATTCATCAGCGTGGATTTGCCGACGTTGGGTTTGCCGACAATCGCGGTGTCTACGCCCTCCAAAACTGCGCGCCCGCTGTCGAAACGCGCAATCAAATCGGAAAGCGACGACGCGGCATTTTCCAAAACGGAAAGGATTTTATCGTCGGGCAAATCCTCGATTTCTTCGTCGGGGTAATCGACCCACGCCGCAAGGGACGCGGCAAGGCCTTTGAGCTCGCCGGAAACGCCGGAAATTTTGCGGTATAACAGCCCGTCCAATGTGCCGAGCGCGGCGGCTTTCGCCTGTTCGCCCTGCGCGGAAATAATCGACATGACCGCTTCCGCTTTGGTCAAATCCATTTTGCTGTTTAAAAACGCGCGCTTGGTGAATTCGCCGGGTTCCGCCGCGACGGCGCCCGCCGAGAGCGCGGCGCGCAAAACCTGGCGGGTGACATAAAGCCCGCCGTGGCAGGAAAGCTCCACGACGTCTTCGCCGGTGTAGCTTTTCGGCGCGCGGAAAACCGTAGCAATCGCTTCATCGACCGGTTTTTCCTCTAAAAATACCGTTCCGAGCGCGGCTCTGTAGCCGCTCAGTTCATTCAATTTTAACCCGGACACGCTTTTAAAAATTCTATCGGCTATATTCAGGGCGTTTTCGCCGGAAATTCGGACAATTCCGATGCCGCCGGCCGCCTGACCGGTGGAAATGGCCGCTATGGTAGACATCAAGCCGTCTCCTTTCCCAAAATATCAGAAACAAAAAGCAGGCAAGGATTCCGCCCTGCCTGCCGCTTTGAGGGCGAGCCCTCTTATGCTTCGGTTGTATCGGACGCTTCTTCAGCCGCGTCCTTTTTCACTTCGATTTTGCCGTAAAGCGAAACGCCGGCAACATCGTTTTTCTTTTCGCGGTCTGCGGCGATGTCGGGCACATAGGGTTCGCGTCTCGGACGGTCGCCCCGGCCGCCTCTGCCGCGGCGGTTGTCGCGACGGTCGCCGTGTGCATTTTTCGGCGCGTTTTCGGAAGCGATAATCACGCGGCGGTCCAAATCGACGCCGGTGGAATAAGAGGTGACGCCCTCAATTTCCTGAATCGCGGTGTGAATGATGCGGCGTTCATAGGGGTTCATCGGCTCAAGCGTTAAGCTTCTGCCGGTGCGAAGCACTCTTGCCGCGTCTTTTTTGGCGAGCGCCTGAAGTGCGGCTTCACGTTTTTCGCGGTAGTTGCCGACATTGATAGAAACGCGTTTATAGCCTTGTATCCCTTTGTTTTCTACCATGCGCGCAAGGTACTGAATCGCGTCGAGCGTTTCGCCGCGGCGGCCGATGACAATGCCGTAATCTTCCCCGCAGGAAAGCTCAAACAAAACTTCGTTTTCGCCGTCATAGGCTTTGACTTCGCATTCTTCAATGCCGAGGGCTTTCACAATGGAAACAATGTATTCTGCGGTTTTCTGATGCCCGTCGGAAGGCGTTAAGCTCGCACGGCGTTCGGCGAAAGACTGCGCGGGTTCCGCTTCTTTTGCGGGTTTTTCCGCTTTCGGCGCAGCCTTTTTCGGCTGTTGTTTCTCCTTCGCCTTTTGCGGTTTTTCCGCTTTTTCATTCTTTTCGGGTTTATTTTCTTTTTTCTCTTTGCGGGCTTTCTTCGGGGTTTCATCGGGCGTTTCCACGGTGATTTTTACTTCCGCCGGAGAGCCGCCGAAAAGGCCGAGCACTTTTTTGGTCGGCAGCTTTAAAACTTCCATGTGGAAATCGTCTTCGTCGGTAAGCCCGAGTTCGAGCATAGCCGCGGTACGCGCCGCTTCCACGGTCGCGCCGGTTTTAATCGATTCTCTAGTCATAACAGTCAAGCTCCTAATTTCTGAGGTCAGTCTTCCTCATTTTCAGTCTTCTGCATTTTTTTGGTATTTTCTTCTTTGGAGCGGCGATAAATGGTTTCTTCCACCATTAGGCGCGCCAAGACTTTTTTCGGCGCATACACATGATTTAAAATCACCATTTGCAGGAAAGAAAGCGAAACGGACATAATCGAATACAGCCCGACGCTCACCGGGAACAAGAAGCCGAACCAAACCTGCATAATCGGGGTAATCAGCATCGTGCAGCCCATTGCGGGGTTTTTCGCCATTTCGGGGTTTAACTTGCGCTGACGCATAAGCGAATAAATGCTCATCAAAAGGGCAATCAGGCCCGAAAGAATCGGAATCGCCCAAATCGGGTCGACAACTTTATAGTCCGGCACCTGAGAAAGATCAATACCGAAAATATTAAAGTTTTGGCTGAACTGCGTAATGCGCGCAACCATGTCGTTTGTAAGACCGGAAATTGCGCCTTTGTCAATCTGGTCAAAAACGTTCAGCGTGTGAATTTCCATCTGATAGTCAAGCCGCGATGCGTTTAAGCTGGGGTTTGCCGCCTCGGCGAGGGGTTTTGCAGCCGCTTTGAGCGCGTCCACGACCGAGTCGGGAATCCGCAAAACCATCGAAAGCGGGTGGTAGTTGACCTGGAAAAGGCCGAGCATAATAATCAGCTGAATGAACGTCGGCAAACAGCCCGCCGTCATCGCGGAAGTGCCTTCGCGCGCATAAAGCGCCTGGGTTTCCTCTTGGATTTTGCGCTGGTCGCCTTCGTATTTTTTCTGAATGCGGCGAAGTTTCGGCTGTAAGCGCGCTTGTTTCGCCATACCTTTTTGCTGGCTTATCGACGCGGGCAAAAGGCAAAGTCGCACAAGAATCGTCAGGCAGAAAATCGAAAGCAGGTAGTTGTTCGTAATCCCGTAAAACAACGAGATGATCCACCCGAACGGGGCGCCTAAAATTTCATACAAAATCTGCATGTATGTGCCTCCAAATAAGAGCTGTTCTCTTATTCTGTCTTATTTTTTTCGTTTTTTACTTTCTTTTCGGGGACCGGGTCATAGCCGCCCGGGAAAAGCGGATTGCACCGCAAAAGTCGCCATGTTCCGAGTAAACCGCCCCTGAAAAGCCCGAAGCGCTCAATTGCCGTCAGCATATATTGCGAGCAGGTCGGGTAAAATCTGCACCGGGGCGGAAAAAGCGGGGAAATTCTGCGCTGATAAAAGCGAATGCATTTTATAGCAAAGTTCTTCATTTCTTTTCAATGGCTCCCGCTTTTTGAAGCATTGCGGACATGATGCCCATAATTTCGGTGCTTTTTTTGAATTTGGTTTTGCTGCGTGCGACAAAAACGAAATCGTAATTGCCGTTGATTTCCGGCAAAAGCGAACGGTAAGCCGCGCGAATCACGCGTTTGCAGCGATTGCGCTCCACCGCGTTGCCGATTTTTTTGCTGACGGTTATGCCGATACGACAAATTCCCGCACGGTTCTTTTGCAAATAAACAACCAGTGCAGGATTTGTAAAGGATTTTCCGCGGTTATAAAGCCTCAGAAAATCGCCGTTTCGGTTTAGTGTGACCGTCGTTTTCAAATGGCTTCCCTTCTTAGTAAGAAAGCTGTTTTCTGCCCTTGCTTCTGCGGCGGGCGAGAACCTTTCTGCCGTTTCTGGTCGCCATTCTTTTACGGAAACCATGTTCCATTTTGCGATGCCGCTTTTTCGGCTGATAAGTTCTTTTCATGTTGCATCCTCCGTTCCTGTCCAATTTGAATCTGCGGAAAACAATTATATACTAATTTCTTTTGATTTGTCAATGTTTTTCTAGGATTTCAAGGGATTTTTTCCGTTTTGAAAGTTCTGAATGCTACAAATTGTGCAGTCGAAAAATTTTTTGTCTATATGTAGTTTTTTCGCCATTTTTCAAAACAAAAAATCCTTTTTGTCTTAAAATCGGCAAAGGAAGGCCTCTTATATATATACTATTTATAATATAGCGAATAATAGTTGAAAAATCTTTCGGAGTATGCTAATATAATAAGTGTATTTCTGAAAATATCGCCTTGAAGTGCCGTTTTTACCGTTTTACCCCGATTTCTTGCAAATACGCGAACGGCGCAAAAACAGCTTTTTAGGCATTTTAAACCAAGATTTCAAGTTTTTCCTTTTTGGGGGTGCAAAATGGATTCTCTTTCGGAAATGTGGGAAGCCGCCTGCCAATATATCAAAACCGAGGGCGGAATTACAAGCCCGGTTTTCAACCTTTGGATTGCGCCGCTGCGCGTGGTGAACTTCGACGGGGAAAAGGTCACGCTCGGCATTGACAACGATTTTAAATTCGGCGTGGTTGAAAAGCGGTTTAACTCTGTTTTGGAACAGGCATTTTTTAACGTTTTGGGTTTTGAAGTGCAGGTTGAAATTATTTTGCTCGAAAAAGAGCCGGAACAAGAAGAAGCGCAAACAGCGGAGCAAAACGGCAACGAGCGAGGCTCGCTTTTAATCAACGACCGCAACAACAGCTTTGAAAACTTCGTTGTCGGTAAATCGAACAACTACGCTTACGCCGCCGCGAAAAAGGTCGCGGAAAACCCCGGCCGGGCTTATAACCCGCTGTTCATTTACGGCAAAAGCGGCCTCGGCAAAACGCATCTTTTAAAAGCCATTGAAAATTATATGCGCAGCAAAAACCCGGAAGCGTCGATTATTTATGTCACCAGTGAAAATTTCACCAACGATATTATCGAGCACATCCGCAATTCCAACACCTATGAGCTGCGCGAAAAATACCGGCGCGCCGACGCGCTTTTGGTCGACGACATTCAGTTTATTGCCGGCAAAAACTCGATAGAAGAGGAATTTTTCCACACGTTCAATTCCTTAACCGAAGACGGCAAACAGATTGTGCTTTCGTCCGATAACCCGCCCGACGAAATCCCGAAGCTTACAGAACGGCTGAAAAACCGCTTTGAGTGGGGGCTTATTGCCGACATTCAGCCGCCGGATTTTGAAATGCGTATGGCGATTATCAAAAGCAAGGCGGAAAGCATTCATTTTGAAATGCCCAATAACGTTGTGGAATATATCGCTGAGCAGGTCAACCACAATGTACGTCAATTAGAGGGCGCCATTAAAAAGCTGCAGGCGATTTGCTCGCTTTTGAACACCGCGCCGACCATTGAAATTACCAAAGACGCGATTAAGGAACTGACGAACACCACACAGCCGGTGTCGGTTGTGCGCGAGAAAATTCTCGAAAGCGTTTCTTACACGACCGGCGTTTCGCTCGAAAATATCACCTCGGACAAGCGCGATAAAAACATCAAAGACGCGCGGCAGATGGCAATGTATATCATTCGCGAAATGACCGGCATGTCTTTAGAAGAAATCGGCAAATATTTCAACGGCAAAACCCATTCCACCGTTAAACATTCGATTGACGCGGTGGCAAACCGCATCGACCGTGACAAAGAGTTTAAAACTTTGGTCGAAAATATCATCAAAAACGTGCAGGAAGGCTAGTGCGTGCCGATGCGTACCGACGCACGGCGAATACGTGCAGAAAGAAAGCTAAATCCAGAAATATT
>ERZ1643251.3416-NODE-3416-length-14691-cov-47.520634_pt1 | contig 14691 bp, 19 predicted proteins | sample MGYA00579261_ERZ1643251 | MGnify/ENA primary metagenome ERZ1643251 (study PRJEB29033, sample SAMEA4952267) | chicken gut metagenome | biome: Broiler Chicken; feature: Gastrointestinal Tract; material: Caecum | place: Ireland | collected 2018 | study: Broiler...
CTATCCTACCACATGCTAATCGCTAAACGTTAGGCATTGGCTGGGGTGGTAGGATGCGCCTCAGGTTGATTTTCTAGGAAAGTCAACCGCCAGCCACGGGAATACCCACCCTGCGTTGTGGCTGAGCCTACGCTTTAAGTAGGTTCGAGCGAAATATATTTCGCAAGAAAACGGAGTTTTCTATCCTACCACATGCTAATCGCTAAACGTTAGGCATTGGCTGGGGTGGTAGGATTCGAACCTACGCAATGTTGGAGTCAGAGTCCAATGCCTTACCGCTTGGCGACACCCCATCGCGTTTAAAAATTATGGGGTGATCGAAGGGGATCGAACCCTTGACCTCCAGAGCCACAATCTGGCGTTCTCCCAACTGAACTACGACCACCATATGGTGCTCCCAGAAGGATTCGAACCTTCGACCTCTGCCTTAGAAGGGCATTGCTCTATCCAGCTGAGCTATGGAAGCGAATGGAGCAGGTGAAGGGAATCGGACCCTCGCAACCAGCTTGGAAGGCTAGTGTTCTACCACTGAACTACACCTGCACATGGCATAGTTTAGCACAGTGAAAAAAAATTGTCAAGAAAAATCGCAAAAAATATCAATTGAGTTTGCAAACAATTCTACTTAAAGTTAATTTTATAATAAATAACTTTGAATTCATATAAAATTTCTTTCTAAATACTAAAATGTAATCATATAATTTTGCACAAAAATTATACATAAAGTTTTTTAATATTGTCTTAACGCATTGACAAAATTAAAATTTATGCTAAAATTACATTTATAAAATTTGGAGGCTTAATGAAGGCTTATTTAAAGTTAAATGAAATTTTTAGCCGAGGATATTTGCCTAGGCGCGGGAGAGAGGAGTATAAACTTGTCAAGGGCATTGACACGGCGGAAATCACAAACTGCTTTGAGCATGCTTGCTTTAATTTAACCAACAGGCAACTTACAAATTTTAACAGTTTTGATTTAGATAACTTCTTTTCTCTTCCCGCTCTTGCTGACGCCGATATGACAAAAGAAGAGATGTTTGATGGAGTTGTGAATGCGATTCAAAGAACGGGGCTGAAAGTAAAGCCTATGAAAGATAATCTCGCCAAAAATGAGTGGAATGTTGCCATGTATATCGCACAGAGCGAGATTGATGTGCATTTTTTACTTCAAGAAAAGGATGGCTCGTGGTCAGGCAAGTTTGGACAATCTAAAAAGGTGGACAGATACTCATTTTTACCACTAAAAATTGAAGGCGCGTTTGAAGCTTATAACCTTTACAAAATTTTAACCCTTGAAAACCCTTATTATATTGAAAAAGAAGAAAAGAAAAGTGATGCACAAATGGAAAAGAAAGGCGCTGTAAAAATAGAAACAAAAGAAAAATAATCCGTAATCGGATTATTTTTTGTTTCTCTGGTGCGGATAACAGGAGTTGAACCTGCACTCTTTCGAACTGGAACCTAAATGCATAGGTCAAAGTGCCTATTTGTTAGTAAAATACGAATGAATAGCCATTTTTTGACACAATTTTTGACACAGCATAATTTAATAAAATTTCAAATTTTTTGATGTGTTTTTACTTGTTTAGATGTTAGCTTGACATTTCAGTGTTAAATGCTTCTTTTATTTTATATATTTAGTATATTATTATTTATTATCACGCGCGTGCGCGCCTGCGTTTAGATATTAATTAATTTTAATTGTCTATCAGTCTTTCTTTGAGATAAGTTTATTATATAAATAAAACTTATTAGGGATGAACTTTTGTTCATCTATGCATGAACTTTTGTTCATCCTTGTGTAAAAATATGTTTTAATTGTGGATAAATTAAAAAGCCACCTGTGTGGGTGACTTTGGTTATTGTTTAAACTTGCCGTTTTCGTCGAATTCCTCTGGGTGTTCTTTTCTGTATTTTTTGGTAAAATCTTTCAGCCTAAACCACCATTTATCATGAAAAACTTTTTGTTCGTGTGGAAATTCTTGCTTTGAATTTTTAATGTTTTCTTGTAAAATCAAACAATCTTTACAACATTCATCATATAGTTTTTTATACTCAGGTATGTCTTTCCATTCTTTCATAATTGATATAGCCCTCCGATTTTAAATATAAACATTGTAAATGTTGGTCATCATCATTTTCTATTTCATTTTTCATAGCATAATCATAGGCTTTGCCCAGCAAATAAGGGTCAAAAGGTATTTTTTTGAGAACTTTTGCATGATAATTGTATTGACCGTCAGTTAAAAAGTATTCAACACCGACACTCCATGAAGATATGTCCTCACTGCTAAAAGAGCGATTTGTATCATGTGGGTGGTTATGGTAATCATATTTTGCCATTTTGTTGTATTTATCTGGAATTTCGATTGAATATTCATCGCCAGAGACATAAAACACATCGCCATTTTTAGCAATAATTACACATTCCTCATAACCTTTGTATTCTGCCAGCCCATCCAACATCTGCTTACTATATGATTTTACTGCATCTTCATCGGATATGTCAATCGTCTGAACATAATTTACTTTTGATTTTGTTTTGAAACTGCTTCCTCTTCCGCCCATTTTTGCCTCCTTTGCTCCATAAAACTTGGAATATTTAAAATTTTTTCATCGTTTTGTAGTTCCTGTGGCACTTTGCCAATAAGTAGAATTTTGTCAGGGTTCAATATCTCTGACATCTTTGTGTAGCCTTGTATGAATAGTTCTCTCGCATGTCTATCTCGACAGCCAACGCTCGACACGGCCACAAGTCCACCAGGGGAGTATCCGTCGAACGCATAGTCAAAGCTCTTAGAGTTCGACCACTGTATGTTTGGTATGACCTTAATGCCTTGGCTTTGCCAATAAGCCATGAGGACTTTACTGCGCCAATTGTTATAAATTTGTTGCGGGAACGGTAGATTCTCATACATTGAAAAGTCCGCGCCGATCACTGCATTAAACATTTTAAGCAGTGGAATATAGAGCTCTGGCTCACGCCATACCCTCTCGAATTGATAATCGTCCAGGTAGAAGTGGCATATCTTGCTTGCTGGGTCAGGGTCTGTTAGAGCATGATTAAAGGGTAGAGCGAGTATATATTTACAAGCTAGCTCGCCAGGGTTAAAGCTTTGAATTTTTGGCATGTCATACTTTCCTACCGTTTCGAGTTTTGAGGTGATTTTGAAGTTAAAAGTGTCTTTTCTCATTTTTTGCTCCTTTTTAGGAAATAAAAAATACATGGCACTTTGTGCTCTTTCTTTGATTTTGTATTAAAAGTGGTTATATTAACAAGGGCTTGCACCTTGGATGACTTCAAAGTTAAGGTTTATTGAATGTTTTTAAATAGTGGCAGTTCTTCGTCTTTAATTTTGTTATACTCGTCTTTGAGTTGGACATATAGCTCACCGCGTGGCACTTGGTTTTTATTAAGCCAGCGCGTCACTTGGCTTTTGTCCACTTTGAATTTTTCGGCGAATTGCTCCTGGTTTAAGTTGTAATACGCCATAAGCTTTTTGACGATTATGTCAATTGAAATCACTTTGTTGAACACTTTCATCACCTCCTTTTAATATCTTCTAAAATGCGCTGAGATACACGGCGCTTAAATTTTTCCTAATTTTCCCGACCTAAAAACAACTTTACGCACTCGTCATAGGCTTTGTAGAAGTTGGCTTCGGTGTAATCAAAATCAATATGAGAACCAGTGCCATTGACAACAACATCAATAAAACCGCTTTGTTTATCATCTTTTTGATAACCTTCAAGTTTGCATTTTTCTCCATTTTTGCCTATAAACCTTATAAGCCTATTACCTTTGTCAAACTCTTCCCAAGTCAAGAACGGCATGGTTTCGGTTCGAGTCATGTTGGCGTGATTAGCATAGTGTAGTGCCTCTAACTGAGTTTTAAAACATTGACTAAAACTAGCTCTAAATTTACTATTTAATACTTTATTAAAATATATTAGTCCGATACCAGAGGCAGCCACGATGCTTTCTTTGTCTACTTCACAAAGAAGATTTGGACTTTTTTCAACTACCCACACACTTTCGCCGTCCTCTATGGCTTTTTCAATTTCTTCTTTTATCATTTTTCCTCCTTAAAATTCTTCCTCAACATTTAAAACTTCAACATCTTTATATAGTCTATATTTTTCACAATGGTTAGTTTTGTGAATTATTAGAATTGAATTTTTTAACTCTTCGCACATAGTTAAATTTGAGGGTAATTTAAATATTTTTTCAACATTGTCCAAGGTAGCAATTATTGCGTTGCTTTCATTTTCTTTAATTTTTACTTTCATATTTCCTCCTAAATTTTTGTTTGTTAATTGCAGTTGCGCAAGTGCAACTTTTTTAAGTGGTAGATTTTTAGCCTCTATTTAGAAGCAAAATTTACCACTTTATTTTCTTTTGTTTGGACGCTCAGTTTTTATGAGGATTTTTTCATCCCATTGCAAAGTTTTTTTCGCGTCCTGCACCGTAAAAATTTAGTGCCTGATTAAACTTTATTTAAATTCAAAATAAACACCTGTTTATTTTTGAATTATAAATTTAAATTTAATTAAATAAGTTTATTTAAAATTTAAGTTTTTCTAGGCACTAAATTTTTACTCTTTAGCATTGCCTGTGCCTTTTCTACTGGCAAAAACAACGAAGTGTATGGCACAATCATTATCGGCTTGTCCTTCGCCTTATATGCCTCTCTTAACACCCGAGAACGATATCTAAATGTTGATGCACGCGGAATGTATAAAATGTCATGCTCTTTCAACACATCCGGCGCTCTATACTCGCTTGAATTCGTCTCAGACTGCGCCACACGAGCCTGCGTTTGTGTATTTCCACGCACTGAATAATGAAATTTGAAAAAACCACAAGCAAATATATATGTTCTCAATTTTTGCATTAAGCCAGAGAATAACACGGCTTGATGATAATACATGCGATTTGTAAAGTATTTTTTGAGCTTTTGATAAAACCAAAAAAGAAAACGAGGTTTGAGTTTCCATTCTTTTCGGTAATACACGCGGTTTTCTGAGGCAACTCGTCGACCACCGATGTATATGTTGTTATAGTCCTGTTCGGCACCTATTAGGTTTATCTCTCTGAAAACTCGGCAGAAGCGGAACATATCATCCATATCAGTGGCGCCGTTTGTGTTATCTCGTCGAGCATATTGAAGTTCGGTTGAGCAGACTGTGCCGATTTCGTCTAGAAACCAGGCTGTTTTATATGGTATATTTACTTCCTGACGGAGTCCTTCAGCACCAAGTCCATAGGAGAATCTATCATACTCTTTGGAATATATCGGAATGTTCGACGCAAGGCAGGGGATGCCATCGTTTTGACTGTAAAACTCGTATGCTTCGATTATCTCTTTCTCGTCCTCTGAAGGTTTGAAATCTTTTTGCCTGCGTTTCTTACAGATGAGCCAATATTCGAACTGCAAGTCCTCCCAATTACGTTTGGCGCGTTCGTAGGATATGAAGCATCCAGAGTATGATTTACCAGTTCCTGGCGCTCCTGAATAATTATCGTAGTGATGTTCATTGGTTGTGTCAGCATCGACGATTTTTGTTACTTTTGCTCTGAAATGATTAAATCTGAATACGTTTACTATGGCAACTATTAAGGTTATGAGAAGTGGCGCCAGTAGTAACCACACATACCAAAGTTTATAGTAGACGATTAACAGGGGCAGGCATATTATTAAGTTTAGAAAGAAAATTGAAAAGAAAATTAAGATAGGACGCCAGTATGCTAGCCTCTCGATAAGAGGCAGTTTGTGTATTTTTATCGGCTTTCCGATTATCTCTTTTCTGCTTAAATTTTCTTTTTTTTCTTTCATATTTTCCTTAAATTTATTTGACTATTTTTTTTGAATTTGCTATACTAAATATGTAAAGAGTGAGATTTGGACGTCGCTCTTTTTTTTATTACCTAAGAGAATTGATTAGTAGATTGTCAATTTTTGACAAGTCTTTTTTTTGTTTTGTAAATCATATTATTTAGAAGTTGTTTTCAAAAATCAGCAAAAGTTTAAGTTATTATCGCAATTTTATTTTTACATATATGCTTCGCAGAGTTCAGCATAGTTTGTAATGGTTGCTCCGCCGACTTCGAGTTCAGTGTCTTGCTCTTCGTCGGTTGGAGTCTCAGGTGTTTGCACTTCCTCTTCTTCTTGCACTTGGTTGTTTTGCACTGCGTCGGCAATAGCAAAACCGCCAGCAACTGCACCGCCAATCACGGCAAGCGAAGCAAGTGAAATACAAGCAATCTTCCAGCCATTGACTTTGTCTTTTTTATTTGCCATAGCACACTCCTTTTAAAAAGATTTTTTTTAGCATTTTCGACTTTTACTGGTAAGCGGGTGAATAGATTTAAGTGCTTATCTAATTCAAAATCAACAAAATTATTTAAGGAGGATAATTATGTCTTTCACCCACTTTTGTATGCTGTTGCAGTTTTTCTCTTCACTCCTAGGTTATATAGAACAAATCAACCTATGTTTATCGCACCTGCTATATGTTCATCAAGGCACTTGACCACACAACAGCACTGGTAAGATGTGAGAGGTCACCTTGTGACATCACATCTTTGGTAAGTGAGCCGTTTAAAACTTGGAGGTTCTTCTTTTTTGTAATCGGATAAGTTCAAAAAGAATTTGGCTCACTTTGGTGGATGGTTGATTTTTAGTCTTGTTATCCATCCAACTGACTGTCCCGCCAAGTTTATACTCTGATAGCGGTATGCTGAGAGTGGACGAGGAGTGCCTATGTCTAAGGCATTCGCTCGTCTTGGTGGTGGGTAGTAAAGTCCCCACCAACGCTTTTTTAGGCTACTTCTTCAATAGGTGTTACTGTGCCAGTTGCATAGTCATAGTATATCAAACCATTACTTGACCATTGAGTTGAAGAAATTGTGATTCCGTTTTCATCTTCTACAAAGGTATCCCATTTGTAACCAGAAGAATATATTTTTGTAATTTCATTTGTTGATACATCATATTTCAACAAGCCCTCACTGCCCAAACCACTATCAGAAGAACCTATAATTAAATTGCCGTTTGGTAATTCAAAGAAATAAATCCATGAAAGTCCTTCATTATATATTTGACTTACTTCATTTGTTGAAATATCATAAAGTAAAACTCTTGAACTTTTATTACTCATTATAATGTTATTATTTGATAATTTATAAAGTCCCCAGTTTGTTCCACTTGAATATACCTGTGTTATTTCGTTAGTCACCACATTGTATAATAAGAGACCTTTGCCGTAATCAAATTGAGAAGAATAGTTTTCGTAACTACTACTGATTAAAATTTTTTCTTCATCGATTTTATAAAAATTATTCCAGAAAGAGCCAGCATCATAAATTCTTTCTATGCTATTTGTTACGTGATTATATAATAAAATGCCTGTTGTCCAATCGGAACTTATTATTACATCTCCATTAGAAAGATTATAAAAATATCTCCAAGAATAGCCATCACTGTATATTGTTGTAATCTCATTTGAACTAGCATTAAATAATAAAATTCCATTGTAAGAAGATTTAGATGAGGATATTAAGATGTTACCATCAGGTAGTTTGTTTAGGTATTCCCAAGCGAATCCAGTTTCGTAAATTTTTTTTATATTATTAGTCTGAATATTATAAGAATAAATACCATAAGCATAATTAGTTCCACATGAAAATAAAACATTACCATTAGATTCGCAAAAATTTTCAAACCTTCCCGCGTCTGTAAAAATTTCAGAAACTTCATTAGTAGAAACATTGTATAACAAAAGACCTGAATCATAAGAAATTCCACTTAGTAATACATTTCCATTTGAAAGCTTATAATAATATCTAAAATCATATCCTTCATTATAAATTTGCTCAACTGACCCATCAGCATTTAATTTATATATACCTTTAAAACTTGAACTTGCGCCACTTAATAATGTAAGTCCACTATCTATTTTATAGACATTTAACTGAACACCATTTATAATATCTTCAAGATAAGTTTTCTCAGGGTCGCGGTAAGTTTGACCATCTTCAAAGCCAGAGTCATATCCTGCCTGCTGTCCTTCTTTGTAGCCCTCATCGTGTCCGTCTTGATGACCTTTGTCATAGCCTATCTGTTGCTGTTCGTTGCCGTAGTCCTCATACGCGCTCTCGGAGTATGTAGTTTCGAAGCCATTTGAGATTTCTGCGCCAAGAGCTAGTCCGCCAACTCCAGCAACCGCCACCAGGGCGGTGATGCATAACGCTTTTAATAAACCTTTCTTCATCTTTTCACCTCACTTTTATGCTAAAATGAACTGTTCTAAATCATTTGAGTAGTAGGTATTTACACCATCAGTCCAAATGTTATTCCCACTAAAACTTGTCAATCCAGTCCATATCTTTTCCGTCCATGTTGATGTTGCTTTATCTAATTGATATTGATATGAACCATTGGAGTAATAGATGTTTTCGCCGTCAGTCCAAACATTATAGCCATGAAAATTACCTAACCCTATAAATGATTTTTCGCTCCATGTATGCGTTTCTTTGTTTAATTGATACTGAGAAGTTCCATTCGAAAAATAGATGTTTACACCATCAGTCCATACGCGGTCGCCTTGAAAATACGCATTATCAGGAATATTCCATTCTATTTCTTCCCAAGTATATGTTTCTATGTTTAATACATATTGTTCAGTATTGCATGAGAAAAATAAATCAGTTCCATCAGTCCAAATATAATCAGCAGTAAAATGATCAGTATCAATTGAACTATTCCACTTCACCTCTTCCCATTCTTTAGTTTGCCTGTTTAATTTGTATTGCTCATCAAATCGAGAGTAGTAAACATTTCCTTTAAACTGCCAAACAGAATCACCGTAAAGGACTTGAATATTCCATTCGCATTCTTCCCATTCTTTAGTTTGCTTATTTAGAATATATTGGTTGGCGCCCCATGAGTAGTAATAATCTTGTCCGTCAGTCCATACCGAGTTTCCATCAAAATCAGTTAGACCATTCCATACCATAGGGGAAAAGTCTACTTTTTCCAGCAGTGCATAGAAGGTTGTATCTTTTGTTATCGGTGTTGTGCTAACAATAACAGTTTCGCCGTTCTCGGTGAGCGACCAGCCGTCAAGGTTGTAGCCCGCGAGAATGACCTCAACATCGGTGGCGTACTTGTTATAACTAACCTCTTGTGTAGCGTATTCTTCGCCATTTACCATGAAGGTGACAGTGTTGGTGCACATACCATAAATTGTCATATTTTCGGTCACTTGAATTGTCGTGAGGTCATCTATAAGCTCTCCACCTTTTGTGAGTGCCCAGCCCTCAAAGTCAGCTCGGTCAGGAGTAACAACTTCTGAGAGATAGCTGTTCGGTTCTACCACTTGAACATCATAGTTACGCTCTTTGCCATTGTCGACCATTGTGAAAGTTACGCGAAGTTTGTCGCTGTCTGCGTAAGCTTCTAAAAGTTCTTCATAATATTTGATATCATCTTGAAGCTCTTCGATTTGCTCTTGCTTTGCTGTGATGTCGGCCTGCAAGTCAGCAATATTTTGCATTAAATCTTCTATCTGTTCGTCTTTAAGTCCGCCATTTTCGAGTGCGTCGTTAAGTTGGTCAGTAAGATTTCCAATCGTAATCTCTTTGTTTTGTAACTCTGTTTGTAAGCCTGCAATTTGCTCTTGATATTGAATTATCACATCATAGCCAGCATCATCAAGCCCTTGATTGTAGGCATTGTCTAAATCTTCTTGCGTGTAGAGTGTTGTGTTCGATGTGATTGCTGGCCAGTTGTCAACCATCCACACTACGCCAAGTGCTATACCTGCAAGTAGTAGAACAGAAAAAACTGCAATCAGCCACTTTTTCCAAGTTTTCATTTAAACCTCCTTTTAAACAACAACTGAAATCTCAGGCTCGATTATTCTAATCTCAAAGCCATTGATTGCCACATATTCTTGCATTAGTCCAACAGTATCTGCTGTTGCGCTTGTATCTACTGTCATATCTATGTGACTTGTGTAAAATATGAGTGAGATGTCTATATCTATTGAATTAATCAGTTTACCTTCGGTATCATAGAATATTAGTTCAAAATCACCATGAATCTGTCCAGCTGTTGAAATTGTGTTATAGCAAGGTGCGTTATTGATTAAGATGTCATAACTTTTATCTGTCCCATCAAATTCATAGCCTACTTTATATGTGGTGTTATATGAATATGTGCCGTCTGCTTCTGGATAGAAAACTATATTACCTAGGTTATACTCAAACACATTGAAATCTTCATAAGGGTCATGTATTTCAATTGTTCCTATTGTTGAAGATTCTTTTTGATAATAGTTAATACATGTAAATCCACAATACGCTCCACCAAAAGTCCAAGCTATGCAAAATAGAACTATAACATATGTTTTTGCGTGTGGATATTTAACCATTGCAACAAGTAAAAGCGCGACTGCAATAATAATCACTATGATGATAAGTGTCTGCCACATCTTGTCACTGATGAATAAATCTGAAATCATGCGACCACCTCCTCAGATTCTATTAGTACTAAGTTTATATTGCCGTCACTATTTATGTTGGAAGTATCGTAAACATAGAAATCTCTTTGAGTAGTCGATGTTAAATTGATTTCGGATATCTCTAAATCTGCAAAGGCATTTTCTGCTAAACCTCGAAGTTCGATTTTTTGTCCATTTACAACAAAATTATCCAAATCAATATTTACAATTAGATTCAAGTTTCTAAACGGTGACATATAATTTACCACACTTGTTTTTAATGTCGCATAAAAACCACCATCTTCATACTTAACCGTTAAATCTTCATTATCAAGATAGTAAGTTGTTTTCGTTTGCCAGTATTCTTCACGACCTGTATTGTCCAGTGTCCAGTCAGCATCATTCATGACAATTCCAAACATACTCTGTTCACTTGAAATAAGTCCGTTATCTGATATATTTACTTTGATGTTTGTAAATAGGAATTGTTCATCTGATGTGTGATTTTCTGTATCGAATGAGCCGTTCTCATTTTGTAAAGTTACAAAGAAGTAATCTGATAAGTCGATAACAAAAATTTGTTCTCCACTGTCAAGACTTTTTACAGTTTCGTAAATAGATGTCAAAAAGTATGAAACATCGTGCATTGTATAATATCTAACCCATAATCTGTTATGTGTATACACTTCACCTTGATTCTGAACTAAGCATAATTCGCCATTGATGTCATATATGAATTTATCTCGGTCGGTTATCTTCTCTCCCCTCAATGAGCCGAAACTCGTTCCGCCCATTTCTGTGTCGTAGTAGTATCCGTCCTGAATTCTATAAATATTTTCTGCTTTACCATCAAAGACATCGGCAATTTGTGCGTCCTCGCTAGTTGTATAACTTAGTCCGCCAATTGACTGAAAGCCTGAGGAATACATTGTCTTTGTATCGTATGAGCCGTCCTCGTTTTGCTCAGGTAGATGTGCATCAGTATAGAAATTCAGTTTAATTTCAAAAGCTTCAACGCCGTTACCTTTTTCGTTATTAAAGTAATTAATCTCAATAAAATATTTTTCTTCGTCTGAGTATGTAGCTTCATCTAGATAGGCGGTTGAGATAAAAAAGTCATCACTTAAAAACATTAAGTAATACACATACCACAGCATTAACGCAAAACATGCTAAAAATATTGGGATATAGCACAAAATCAGCACCGTTTTAAGTCCACTTCTCTCTTTTGCCACTTTTTCACTCCTTTTAAATTAATTTTAAAATTAAAACTATTACGCCAGCGACGATTATGAGCTTCATTCCTAAGCCGATTAAAAACCACTTCATATACCTAACTCTTTCACCTTTTCTTAACAATTGACTGTTCGACCTCGGGAATCGCCCAGGCGTGTCGTTTTAAAAAATCTTTACTTTTCATAATTCCGCTCCTTTTAAATTTCGATTTCGTCTATCGACTGAAAGAGTGCGTTCATCTCTTCCGAAGTGTATTCGTGCTTATTTGTTAAACCACGCTCAATTTTGTCAGCTGACTCATAGCCGTTTTTTGATATGATTTGGTAATAAGCCCTCACACAACTTGAAAGGCTCATATTTGTGGCTTCTCTCAAAAACTTCTTAGCTTTGATTTTTCTAATCATTAAATCCATGTCGACATAGTTCGGGAGTATGCTCATGTCAATCCTTCGTTCAGGGAAAGCTTCTTTGAATTTGGTTATGTCTTCCAAGTTCTGCTCCGGGAGCTTCTCATCTAGGAACTGAGGCGTGTAGCCTTTGAGGTATATTCGACGCTTGCTGGTTTTTCGGTTGTAGACTCTGGTGATAAAATCATTTTTTTCAAGGCTTTCAAGCCGACGTCTAACTGTTCGCTCGTCTACATTTGAGATTTTTGCAAGTTTGCTATCGGGCAAATCACAGTAGCCGTCCTCGTTGAGCTTTGAAGAGAGGCGGGCATATAACAGCTTTTCGCTGTCGCTTAGCTTTTTTGAAATCATAACGGGATTTGGAATAACTGCAAAATATGCCACTTTTTAACCTCCTTTTTTATTTTTAAGCTAACTTTTCAAGCTTTCCGTTGACCTGCTGGAACAGTTCGGCGTGTAGCGTTCTACTCAAAATCGCATGAAGCTTGCGCGCCTCGACCTCGTTTTTCTCAATAACCACAGCGTCTTTTCCTTTCATGTCTTTAAATTTGACACGAAAAAATCCGTGATTAGAAGTCAAGGTGCCTATCAATTTGCACCTCCCATCTTAACCTCGGATTGGAATCTCAATAAATTTTTATATTCTTTGGCAACTAAGCCATGTTTTTGGCAAAAGTCTAAATATCTTTGCCAATTCCCATCTTGCATTGTTAATTTTTGCATATTTCCTCCTTTATTATTACGCATTTTTTTAGTATTCAATAATTAATTTACACCTTAATTTGGAATTTGTCAATTAAAATACGCATTTTTTTAGAATTTTTTTAAAGAAAATATACAATTTGCTTGTAAGGAGGGTGTTTTTAATATGAATTTAAAAAAATTGAGACTAGAAAAAGGACTATCTCAACAGGACATGGCGTCTAAATTTAACTTATCATTTCGAGGATATCAAAATATTGAGTATGGGTATAGCCAAACTAGTTATGAGAATTTGATTAAGTTTGCCGACTTTTTTCACTGCTCAGTCGACTATTTGCTTGGTAGGCAGTTTAATGAGACGCCTGCTCAACAGAATTTAGTTCAAATAGTGCGCACTTTGGACGACGATTTATGCGACTTGGCTGAGGCATACATCGAGGGCTTAAAAGCCACACAGCAACAGCGCGACCGCATAAGAGAACGAGCAATGCGAGCAAGTTCTAGCTCACAGGAGGAGTAAATGGAAGAAGAATATATAAAAAAACCATGAGGAGATTAAACTTCATAATGACGCCATAGCGCGCTGTTTAAGAAAGATAGATATTTACTGGCAAGCTCGACAAGATAGTAATAAACCATTTTTGGTGTTTACCGGGACAAATCGGACTTCTAATTCTGAGGAGGACGATTTGAAAAATATAAGAAAAAAGCCTACGGGTGTATATGAGTTCCGTAGGCAGTATGACGGCAAAAGTTACTATTTCAGTAGCAAAATTAAAAGTGAAGTTATTGATTTCAAAAGAAAATTTGAGAAAAAAATAAAAAGTAGTGCGAGTGAAAATTTAAAAAGGCAGGATGTTAAGTTTAATGATTATTCGAGAACTTACTTTGAGCTTTATAAAAAAAATCGAGTTAAATCAAGAACTGAGGAAGAGTGGGAAGGAGCTTTCAAATACTTCGATGATTATTTCAATAAACAGTTTTCAAAAATCAAAGCTGAGGATTTTCAAATTTTTTTAAATAAGCTAGCTGAGGACAAACCGACAACGGCTTTAAAGCTTTACAATAAAATTTGTGCAATTTGTAAAAAGGCTTACGCCTTAAATATAATAAGTCTTGACATAGCTGAGATTTTAGAAGCACCGAATGTTACTTACGGTATACGCCGCGCTTTAACCTATGATGAACAAGTTAAATTTTTGGACGAGGCGAAAAAATTACCCGAGGATACATACACCTTTTTTCTGTTCTGTTTGATTACCTCGGCTCGCCGGGAAGAAGCTCGAAGATACAAGCCTTCTGACCTTGACAAAAAAAACAAGACGCTTTTCGTAAACGGCACAAAGACTTTAAACGCTCCAAGGCGAATCAAAGTAACTGACGGCTTTATTATGCTTCTTGACAAACTCGGCTCGGGCTTCCAACACACCGCCGACTTTTATTCCAGAGAGGCAAAGGCAATTTTTGAAAAAATCGGCTCACCCGACTTAACTCTCAACTGTTTACGCCACACTTGCGCCACAAACATGGTATATTTAAAGATACCTGTTGATTTCAGAAAGCACATTATGGGACACTCGACAACAATCACAACTGACCGCATTTACACGCATATAGAGGTTGGAATAACAAAATCGCAAATACAAAAACTCTATAATAACCTCTATTTTACGGACTATTCTTAACCTTTTTAGTCCCAAGTTTGTCCCAACTTTTTAACTTTTTTTGAAAGACAAAAGAAAAAGACATACAACATATTGTGTTTGCTGTATGTCTTAAATACCACTGGTGGGAGTTATAGGGCTCGAACCTATGACCCTCTGCTTGTAAGGCAGGTACT
>ERZ1643251.3417-NODE-3417-length-14691-cov-4.999385_pt1 | contig 14691 bp, 11 predicted proteins | sample MGYA00579261_ERZ1643251 | MGnify/ENA primary metagenome ERZ1643251 (study PRJEB29033, sample SAMEA4952267) | chicken gut metagenome | biome: Broiler Chicken; feature: Gastrointestinal Tract; material: Caecum | place: Ireland | collected 2018 | study: Broiler...
TTTGAAAACTCTGCACTCGCCGGTCGAAATGACAAACGTGGGGGTGTCGCGCTCGGTAAAAATTACGGGGATATGGGGGAACCCTGCGCTCGGTCGAAACGACGGATAATAAGCAAGCGCGCTTTTGAGAACGCTTTTAACGGTAAAGGGGGTATTGAAATGCGCCCCGCGCGATGGTATAATAATTTCAGGGAGGGATGTATGAAAAGGCTGTGTTTGTTCGCGCTCATGTTCGTTTGCGCGTGCGCGTTTGCCATCGCCGGCTGCGGCGTCGTGTATAATGCCAATAATGTCTTTATCGGGTATAACGCCGTCATCTATGACGACGCTGCCGGCATGATAGACGATAATTTCAAAGATTCGCACGCCACAGCGGGTTCGTATGCCGGGGGCGACGACCCCGACAGCCTCCCCGAAAGCTATATATTCACCGTCGCAAGCGAGGGGGATTATAGCGGCATATTCGCCGAAGATGCCGACCTCGCCGTAGATTTCGGCGAACAGATGCTCGTCGTCTATACGTTCACGGCGGAGTATGTTCACCCCATCGGGCTGACGGGCGCCGTACTCGACGGCGAGGATTTGCGCCTGGAAGGCACCATCGAACTGGTAATGAATACGGGCAGCGCGTGTCAGCCCTATCAGCGGTGGGTAGTCGTCAGGCTCGATAAACTTTCGGTGAGTTCGGTCAGCTTTCAGATAAATTACAAAACCGTGCTTTTTTAACTCATTTTAGTTAATGGCTATTTGTGGCGGCGTTTATAAACAGGTAATTTGTTGCCCCGCAGCGCAACTGCTTTGCGCGGCGGGGCAACAACCTTGTGCGGCTTTAAGTGCCTGCTATATAATAAAACGCGTAACAAAACAGCGCCCGCTTGCGGGCGCTGTTTTATGCAGTTTAAAGTTTAGTTGAGTGTAAGCGAGGTCAGGTTGTAGACGAGCGTGCCGAGGCTGAAAGGAAGCTGTTCTTCCACCCTCACGAGCGCCGCGCGCCCCGCGTTGAGGTCGGTATTGGTGACTGTTAAATAGTAATACGTCGTCGAGGGTCCCGTCATGGCCGAAACTAAGCTGACTACCGCAGGGGTAAACGCATATTCGCGCACGCCCTCGTCGTTTGCGCCCGTCAGAATGTACCCCGCGTCTACCGCGCTGTCGAGCGCTGAAATTATCGAAGAGTAGCTCTCGTTGTCGCGCGCTATTGCCGAAGATGCGCCCCACGCCGCCTGATACCTTGCGCCCGCGCCGTTTGTGGGTACAAACACGTCAAATACGGGCGTTCCGCTCTGCGTCATGCTGCGCAGCGCGATGCCCAGCGAACTGGCGTCGAACAGCGAATATTCGCTGCCCGTGCCCGTCGTCACGTCGGCGTTGTCGATGCTGTCGTCGCCGCGTGCCTCTGCGTGCACAATCGCCGTTCCGCCGTCGCGGCTGTAATAGGTTTCGTAAACCCTGTCCATCTCAACGTAAGCCGAATCGAGGTTGGCGGGATTTATCGAGCCGGGCGAAGCCGTCTTTATGTCCTGCATGGAATATACGGGCAGAAGGTTGTTCGCCGCCGAGCGGAAATAGCTTATTGTATGCACCGCTGTGGTAAAGGGTGCGCGGTTGCCGTCCATAACGTAAGCGCCTTCAAGCTGCAGCGTCGTTTCGTAAACGTAAACGCAGTCGGTCTGGTTTTCTATGCGCAGCGCCTCGGGTATGTCCTGCGAATTCCAGTCGTAGGTCGTGGCGTAAAGCACGGTCGTGTACGTTCCGCCTTCGACGTATTCCACCGAATAGTTGGTGTTGGCGCCGGCGTTGTGCGTAACAGAGTATGTCGCCGTTTCCCTCTTGGTCATGAGGGTGGAAGATTCCGAAAGCTCGTCCGCGCTGCCGCCCCTTATCTGCCAGTTGGGCGATGTCGTCGTTTTATAATTTGTCGCCGCATTGCAGCCGCTGCATCCTGCAAGCAGAGTTATGCTCGCCGCGCACGCCGCAATGGCGATAAACTTAATGGCTTTTTTCATATTCGCTATTATAACATACAAATATTAAAAAGTAAAAACTTTTGCGCCCCAAAATCTTTAAAAATTGCGCGCAATATGCTATAATGAATGGCATGATAAAGTCTTTCATCGCGCCCGCCCTCGGCGCGGCGCTCAAAAAACTTAAAGAAATCGTCGCCTCTAACGAGGAGCGCGGCGCGCGCACCGTCATATTCTGCGAGGACAGGCTTACCCTCGCCGCCGAACGCACGGTGTGCGCCGCCGTGGGCGGAACTTTTTTAACGTCGGTTTACACCTTCGCCCGCTTTCTCACCGCCGAAAGGGGCAAGTGCGCCAATCTTTTAACCAGCCAGGGCTCGGCTATGGTCGTGCGCAGGCTCATAGAGCAAAGCCGCGCCTCGCTCACCCTGTTTAAAAGGCTGTCGTCGGCAAACGCCGCGCAGGATATCTACGACACTATCGCCCTCTTATATTCCTCGCGCATCTCGCCCGACGACCTCGCGGCGGTAAGAGCGGACAACCCCGTGCTCGACGGCAAGCTGCGCGACCTCGAACTTTTATACCGCGCCTACGTCGCGTACCTCGAAGAGAGCGGCTCCGTCGACAGAAACAGGTACCTCTCCATGCTGCCCGATGTAATAGTTTCGTCGCCCGCCGTGCGCGGCGCCGACGTCATATTCCTCGGCTTTCAGGCGTTCACCTGCTCGGTTGCGGAGTGCGCCTCCGCCTGCATGGAGGCGGCAAAGAACGTAACGGGAATTTTCATAGGCGGCAGGGAGGAGGTGTACGTCAACGAGGCGTCCGCGTCGTTCGCGGGCGCGGCGAAAGCCTTCGGCGGGTTAAACTCACGCGCGCTGCCCTCAGACCTCTCCCCCGAAGCCGAGCGCATGCGTTCGCACATATTCGACCCCGATTGCCTCAACAGCTCCGACCGCATGCCCACCTCCGCCGTCACCCTCTTCGAGGGGCGGGACGAGGAGGAAGAGCTCGAATATATCGCCGCGGGCATAGTCAAGCACGTGTTCGAAGGGGGCGTGCGCTACCGCGAAATTTCCGTCATGCTGCCCGACATGGACTTTTACGCCCCCAAGCTCGCGCGCGTGTTCGGCGAATACAACATTCCCTATTACCTCGACAAGCGTTACCGCCTGTCCGAACACCCCGTGTGCGCCTTTTTGGAGGGCTTTTTGAACTGCGCCGCCGACAGCTGCACGCAGGGCAGCGTGCTTTCGGCGGTGTCGTCGCCCATGTTTTACGTATCCTGCGTAAAGGAGGACGGCAGCCCCTTCACCGAAGCCGAAAGGCGGAGGGATAAAGACCTTTTTGCCAACTACATGCTCCGCCTCGCGGGCTACCGCGGCGGCGTAAAGCGCGCGCCAAGGGAAGAGGTATTAAAGGCGCTCAACCTCGACATATCCGCCGTCCAACGCGTGCGCGAACCCTTTTTAAAGGCGCTTTCGCGCATACCCGCCAAGGGTTCGGGTTCGTCCTTTTGCAACGCCCTGCGCGGCATACTCTCCGACTTTTCGTCCAAGGACGTGCTCGACGCCATGTACAGCCGCTACGCCGCCGACTATCCCTCGCTCTCCGAGTTTTCGGGGCGCGCGTATGAAAGCGTAAACGCCGTCATAGACGAAGCCGAAAAGCTGACCGCGGGCATGGAAATGCCCGTGCGCGAGTTTACGAAAATACTCAAAAGCGGCTTCACCGCCGCCGAACTGTCGCTCATTCCCCCCAAGCAGGACGCCGTTTTCGTGGGCGACTTGTTAAAGTGCGCCAACACGGGCAGCGAGGTCGTTTTTGTCGCGGGGCTTACGGGCGATGTGCCCGCCTCGGGCGACGATACCGCCGTCCTCACCGACAGGGACATAACCTCGCTCAATGCTTTAAACATAAAAATTTCTCCCAAAATAGAGCAGGTCAACCGCCGCACGCGCGAAACTGCGGGGCTCAATCTTTGCGCGTTCAGGCGCGCCCTGCATTTAAGTTACCCCGCCCGCAAGGGCGGCGAAGAGGGGGGCGTCAGCCGCATAGTCGACTACGCCCGCGCTCTCTTCTGCTCGCCGTCGGGCGGCGCGCTCGCCCCCCTCACGGGCAGAAATTTCAGGCGGACTGCGGGCAAATTAAAGTATATCTGTTCGTCCCCCGCGCCCGCCCTGCGCGCGCTCGCCTCGGCGGACTCCCCCGCCGTTCGTTCGGCAATATATGCCGTCCTGCGCGACCACGGGTACGAGGAGAGCGCGCAATCGGCGCTCGCTCTTTCGCCCGCGCGCGGCAACATCTCGTGCGGGGCAAAGCTGTACGGCACAAGCTTTTCGCCCACCTTGCTCGAAACTTACTTCTCCTGCCCCTACAAGTGCTTCATGATGCGCGGTCTGCGCCTTGCCGAGAGGGAGGAGGGTGTCATGCGCCCGCTCGACTGCGGCAACTTCATTCACTCCGTTTTGCAGAACGTCTTTTCGCCCTCCGTCAACGCTATTGAGGACGACGCGCAGCTCGAAAACAGGGCGAGGGAGGAGGCTCAAAAACTGCTCGCCACCCCCGCATATTCGGCGCTGTCCGCCGACAAGCGCGGCGAATATGCCGCGACCAGGCTCATCGACGAGTGTGTCGCCGTCTGCCTCGGCGCATTTGAACAGCTCAAAAATTCGTCTTTCTCTGTCGCCGAGGTCGAAAAAATCTGCCGCGTTCCCTTAGACGGCGGTCTGGGGCTGTACGGCAGGATAGACCGCGTCGATTACAGCGGCGATATGGTCAGGGTAATCGACTACAAGACGGGCGCGATAGACAGCTCCGCCCCGCTATACTACATGGGGCTTAAATTGCAGCTGCCCATATATCTTTGTGCTTCCGCCTCGGGCAGGCGCGCCGTGGGGGCTTATTATTTCCCCGCCGGCGTCGTCTACGAAAGCAAGCGCGACGGCGTCTTCCGCCTTTCGGGCTACATGGACGGCAGCGAGGACGTCGTGCGCAGCACTCAAACCACCTTGCAGGACAAGCAGAAGAGCAGCTACGTCGAAGCCTATTTAAACGGCAGCGCCGTCGACAGCGCCATGTCGCGCGAGGATTTCGCCGACTTTCTGCTCTACTCAAACCTCGTCGCGCGCAGGGGCGCGGCGGAGATGACTGCGGGCAACGTCGACCCGTCCCCCGCGGCGGACGCCTGCGCATATTGCAAACTTTCGGGCAGCTGCGGATTTGCCGTCGGCACCGACGGCGACGAGCGCCAAAAATTTTCGGTCACCTGCAAGGGTATCGCGGCAATAGTCAGAAAGGAGAGGGGTGAAGAATGAGCGATAAACATACTCCAGAACAGCTCGCCGCGCGGCAAAATAATAGTTTCCGCCTCGGCGGGGTCGGGCAAGACCTTCGTCATGATACAAAAGCTGTGCGACCTGTTGCAGCGCGGCGGCGATTTGGACGGCGTTCTCGCCGTAACATTCACCAAAAAGGCGGCGGCGCAGATAAAGGAAAAACTGCGCAAAACGCTCATATCCCGCCTGCAATCGGCTGAGGGGGCTGAGCGCGCCAACATAAAGGTCCAGCTCGCAAAAATTCCCTCGGCTGACATTTCCACCATTCATTCTTTCTGCGCGCGGCTTATCCGCACCTACTTTTACGCGCTCGATACAGACCGCTCGTTTGAGATAGTTGTCGACGAAGCCAAACTCGCCGATATGAAGGAACGCGCCATGGACAACCTGTTCGACAGGCTGTATGCCGCGGGCGACGGCGACTTTACTTATGTTTTGGACTGCCTGCGCCGCAAGCGCAGCGACGAAAACGTCCGCCGCCTGATAATGCGCGCGCACGAGGCGGCGCGCAACGTCGTCGATTACAGGCAAAAACTGGGCGCATATCCCCGGATATACTGCGAAGAAGGCTTCAAAAAGGTGTGCGCCGATATGAACGGCTTCATCCGCGAAAAGAGCCTTTCGCTCCTTTCAGCGTTTGAAAACTTTTTCGCAACGCTCGAAATACCCCAAAGTCTGTCCAAAATCAACGTCATAGCCGACGAAATACGCGCCTCTCTTCGCGCCGCGGCAGAGGGCGACCTGTTCGACCCCCTCCCGCCCCTGTCATCCACCCGCCGCCCCTCGGGCAAGACCGAGGGGGAAAAGGCCGTCGGCGAAAGTTTCGGCGATTACCGCACCCGCCTCAAAAAGAAGTACGACGCCCTCAAAAAGGATTTGGGCAGCAGGGAGGAGGAGTGCGCCGCGTTTATGAGCGGCGGCAGGCTCGCCTCGGCTTTTTCCTCTCTCGTTCTGGCGTTCGACGACGAATATACCGCGGTCAAGCGCGAAGAAAACAAGCTCGACTGCCCCGACCTCGAACACCTCACCTTAAAACTTCTGTCCGACGCCGACATAAAACGGCAGATAAACGCACGATATAAAAATGTGTTCGTCGACGAATATCAGGACGTCAACCCCGTCCAGGAGCGCATACTCGCCCTCGTCGGCGAAGAGGAAGTGTTCACCGTCGGCGACGTAAAGCAGGCTATCTACGGGTTCAGGGGCTCAAAGTCGGTCTTTTTCTCGCGCAAATATGCCGACATGCAGCTTACGTCGGGCGCGATGCGCCTTTCGGTCAACTTCCGCTCGTCGGACGGCGTTCTGCAATTTGTCAATAAACTTTTCGGCGACATCATGACGCCTTCGTCGTGCGGAATAGACTACGCGGGCGACGGCGTAATGCACCGCGGCGGCAAATACCCTGCAGGATATGGCGAAGCCAAGCTCGTCGTGTTCGGCAAGGAACAAAAAACCCCGCCCCCCGCCGAGGGTGTGTATTCCGTCGCCGCCCACAGGGGTGCGCGCAGCGGTCACACCCGCGAGGGGCTCGCTGTCCTCGAAATAGTCCGCCGCGAACTGTCCCGTAAGCACTATTCTATCGAGGAGGGCGCAATGGTCGACACCCAGCCGGGCGACATCTGCATTCTCACCCGCAAAAACGCGGGCGACAGCACCCTCGGCATAGTGCGCGCCCTGACCGACGCCGGCTACGGCGTGGAGGGCGCGGGCGACGGCGACCTGTTCAAGCGCCCCGAAATCAACCAGCTGATGGACATTCTGTCCTTAATAGACAATTGCCAGCAGGATATCCCGCTGGCAACGGCAATGCTCTCGCCCATAGGCGGCTTCACGCGCGATGAGCTCGCGCGCATAAGAATTTCGCAGGGCTCCGCGCGCGGATTATCCTTCCGCGACTGCGTCGGGCAGTATTCCAAAGCGCGCGACGCGCTCGCCGCAAAGATAGGCGAATTTTTCGTCAGGCTCAACGGCTACCGCAGGCTGGCCGACGTCCTCGGCGCGGCGGCGCTCATCGATAAAATCCTCGCCGACACGGGCCTGGGCGCGCGCTACTCCTCGGGCGGGGGCAACAGGCTCGCCTGCATACGCCGCCTTCAACAGGAGGCATATTCGCCCTCGGGCGAACTGCATTTAAATGCCTTTCTCTCGCGCATAAAGGCGGGCGGATACTCCATAAAGGCGCCCGTGCCCTCCTCGTCCGACAGCATAAAGGTAGTCACCATGCATTCGTCGAAGGGGCTGGAATATCCCGTGGTAATCGTCGCCGACATCGCCCGCAAATTCGGCGGCAACGACGCCGAAGAGACGCCCTTTGACGATGAATACGGCTACTGCCCCCGCGCGTTCGACACGCAGAATAAGCTCGTCCGCACCACCGTTCTGCGCGAACTGTGCGCCCGCCGCGCCCGCAGAGAGGAGATTAAAAACGAACTCAACCTGTTCTACGTCGCCTGCACGCGCGCCATGTGCAACCTCTACGTGCTGTGCGGCGACGTGCCCGCCTACGACCCCGCCGCGTGGTACGAAGCCGACTGCTACGCCAAGATGTTCGACGTAACCGCCTATGCGCCCGAATATATGCAGGAGCTAACCGATTTCGAGGATGACGTTCCCGCTCCCGCGATAGTGACGGGAAAGGAGGGCGCGGTAGACGCGGGCAGCCTGTTCGGCGCGGCATATTCCCACCCGGGCAGTGTAAATCTCGCCGTAAAGACCTCTGCCTCGCAGCTCATGCGCGACGAGGAGGCTTACTACGCCGAACTATCGCTCTTCGGCGACGAATACGCCGAAAATGCCGACGACGACACCTCGCTTCCCTCGGGCACCGAGGCGGGCACCGCCTACCACCGCTTTTTGGAGTTGTGCGATTTCGGCATAAAGGACGGGGAGGGGATAGAGGGCGAGTTGCGCGCGTTCGTCTCCGACGGGCGGCTGTCGCCCGAACAGCTCGACCTGTTAAAGGTCGAAAGGCTGGTTAAAATACTCAACATGCCCGCCTTTTCGGCGCTCGGCGGCGCGCAGCTCTGGCGCGAGCGCGAATTTTTGTGCTCGCTGCCCGCCGACATCGTGTTCGACGGCGCGCCGGCGGAGGAGAGCGTGCTCGTCCAGGGTGCGATAGACCTCCTCGCCGTCACGGCGGAGGGGGTGTTCATAATCGACTACAAGCTCGTCCGTCTCTCGACTGAGGCGTTAAAGGCAAAATATTCCCGCCAGCTTAACCTCTACAAGAGCGCCGTCGCGCGCATAATGAAGGTCGACGAGCGCACTATTCAGGCGCGCATAATCGATTTGCGCCATTTAAAGGAAATAATCGTTTAGCGCCCCAAGAGCGGGACTGTCGGGGTGCCTTTCGCGCCAATCGTGCAAAACGCCCTTAATCCGACAATATATCCGCCCGTTTGCATCTGCGGGCGGATATAATTTCATTACTATGGATGGCGTAACGCAATTTTTTGGCAATATTTTTTCAAACATCTCCGCCCTGCCCTTCGGGCAGCTCATTGTCATAGCTTTTGGCGTCTACGGCGGGCTCATGGTCACATATGCCGCGCTGTGCGCGCTCTCTCCCCGCCTGCGTTCGGTCTCCAAAAAGCCCGTCCTGCACTTTATAACGGCCTTTTCGGTCGTCTTTCTGGCGTTGCTTTTAATTGAAATGAGCATGAATGAGGCGCTCTTCTTCGCCGCGCTGTTCTGGCTTGCGGGCTACCTTTATTACGGCGCGCTGTGCGCCCTCGCCCGCCCTCGCGCCCGTACCGCGCCCCGCCCGTCGAACTATGTTTCGTCGCTGCCGCCGCGCGCCGCCCCGCGCGCCGCCCCGCGCGAAGTCCCGCGCGAGGTTCCGCCCGCCGCAAACAGCGGCGTGCGGCTCGATCACGCCCTGTCGATAGCCGACAAGCTGCTTTTAAAGCCGCTCTCGCGCGCCGACAGGCAGGAGCTTGAAAAAATTAAGACCACGCTGACCGTCATTCAGGTCAAGGGCAACCCTACTGCGCAGGAGGGCGAAATTATCAACGGGCAGTTCAACGCTCTCGTCAAGCTCATGGCAAAATACGGCTACTGACGGGCGCATGTGACCGCGCGCATTGCACTGTGAAGGTTGTGCGCGGGATTATTTTCCGCCCACGACCGCCTGCAAAAACATATCCTTGGCGGCTATGGCGGCGGGCGCGCTGTTTTTGTCGGTTACAATGGCGATATCCCCCAGACAAACGCGCTCAAAGGGGTAGCTTTTACCGCCTATTATGCAGCTTTTAATCCTGTAAGAGGACAGTACATAGTCCTCCAAAAATCCCAAAAAATTGCCCCGCCCGTCGTAGCCCGCAATGTTGAGGCGCAGGGCGGGCTTTTTGGCGCATTTTTTGCCTTCTGCGCGGTATATTATGGCGTCTGCCGTGCGCATGACGTCGTCGGGCGATATAAAAAATTCGCGTTCGTTTTCGTCGGCGCACTTAATGGCGCACACTCTTTCGCCCTCGCGGAGCACCGCCGTCACGTAACCCTGCCTTTTGCCGTCCACGCGCTCTGCGGGCAGAGCGTATAATTTTGAAACTGTCATTGTCGTTTTCTCCTTTTGCTCTATCCTACTTATATTCTGCCCCTTAAATGCCCGCAAAGGCGCACTAATTTTGTAATATTTTGTCGTTAAGGCGGCGCGCCGTTTTTGTTGACGGCGCGCCGCCCCGTGTGTTATAATTTTTTTGGCTGTTATGGAAAGATATATCGCATTCGACATAGGCGACAAGCGCATAGGCGTCGCCGTCTCCGACCCGTTCAATACTTACGCTCTGCCCTCGCAGACATATTTCCGCAAGGGATTTGAAAAAGACGTCGAGGCCCTCGCGCATCTCGCCGAGGAAAAGGGCGCAACTACCATAATCTGCGGTCTGCCCGTCAATTTCGACGGCTCCGAGGCATTGCAGACGGGCAAGACGAGGCGCTTTATACAGGCCCTCCGCGAGCGCACCGCCATTCCCGTCGTGTGCGAGGACGAGCGGTTCACCACCATGATGGCGCACGAAGTGCTCATCTCCGAGGGTATGCGCAGGGAAAAGCGCAAAAATTATGTCGACGCGCTCGCCGCCGCGAATATTCTGGACGGCTATCTGAATAAAATTAACAAGTCAAAAAATTAAGGAGTAAAAATTTATGAAAGACGACGAAATGCTCGAAGAGCAGGAAGATGAGCTCATCGAACTCATCGACGAGGACGGCAACGTCATCAACTTCAAACTTCTTGACGTAACCGAGTACAAGGGTCAGAAGTACACCCTTCTGCTCGCCGCGGAACCCAACGACGATATCGCCGAGGACGAGGTCGTCATCTTCCGCTATAACGAGGAGGCCGAAACGCTCGACCCCATCGAGGATGAAGCCCTCTTGCAGGAAGTTTTCGATTTTTATCAGAACGAAGAGGACGAGGAAGAGTAACGCGCATAAAAACAACCTGCCCGCACGCCGCCTGCGGCGCGCGGGCAATAAATTTTATGAGCAAAGCACGCAAAGCTCGCGGGGCGTCAATCGCCCCGCGAGCCTGTTTTTTAGTGGTAAGGTTGTATTTTTTGTGCGTTTATATGATATAAAAATAAAAGTAGTATTGACATTTGTGTGTATCGCATGATATAATAAATACAAGTTCGCCAGCAAGCGGTAGCATGACGCGCGTTTATTATCAACATCGGTTTTTTTGTTATAATATCTGTGTAAATGACTGCGCGTGTTTGCCCGTCGGGGCGTGCAAATAATTTGTGCGGGTATTGCCCGCAAGGGAGAAAAAATAATGAAAGGGTACTTTAAGGTGTTATGTGCCATGGCTGCCGCCGTGCTTGTATCGGCGCTTGTAATGCTCGCCGCATGTGCCAGCAGCTTTGTCGGCACATACGGATTGTCGTCGCTCTCCATGAACATGGGTGGCGTCTCTATGGATATCGAGGTCGGACAGGAAATTGCGGGTACCGGCGTTTCGCTTGAAGCCGATGCGTTCTCACTCGTTGTCAATGAAGACAATACATGGTCGATGTCGATGAACTTTATGGGAGAAGTGCAGACTGAAACCGGAACATGGCGCTCGGAAGGCGGCAATCTCATATTGGTTGATTCGTCGAATTTGGAAATTACCGCTACGCTCAACGGTTCTACCCTTACCATGGCGCAAACGGTAGACGGGATGTCCATGACTATTAATTTTGTAAAACAGTAAACGCAAAGCGCGCGGGGCGGCAGTCGCCTCGCGCGTCTGTTTTTATGATGGCAGACGGCGATATTTTTATTTTTTAATGCCGCCATTTTTTGTTTTCTTGCATTTATTTTCGCGGCGCCGCGCGCAAATTGTTCGCGGCGCCGTTTTTTTGCTTTACAATGGCAAAAATTTCTGCTAAAATAACAACGCTATAAAAATTCACACCCGCAAGGCGGGCGGCCCGTGGCGGAAAATTTTTTTGACATTCCGCAATAACCGCCATACAAACTGCGCTTACGGGGAGGTTTAACGGAGGAATTAAAATGGCAGTTATAACAATGAAGCAGCTCTTGGAAGCCGGCGTCCACTTCGGTCACCAGACCAGAAAGTGGAACCCCAAAATGAGCAAGTACATCTACGCAGCCCGCAACGACATTCACATCATCGACTTGCAGCTGACCGTAGGTCTGATTGAAGAAGCTTACAAATTTGTCGTCGAAACGGTCAAGGAGGGCAAGTCCATCCTCTTCGTCGGCACCAAAAAGCAGGCGCAGGAAGCAATCAAGGAAGAAGCCGAACGCTGCGGCATGTTCTATGTAAATTCCCGCTGGCTGGGCGGCACGCTGACCAACTTCAAGACCATCCGTTCGCGCATCGACAGAATGGTTAAGCTTGAAAAGATGGAAGAGAGCGGCGAGTTCGACCTCCTTCCCAAGAAGGAAGTTGCCAAGCTCAAAGAGGAAATGGTCAAGCTCCAAACCAATCTCGGCGGCATCGCAAACATGAACAAAATGCCCGGCGCAATGTTCGTAGTTGACCCTCATAACGAGGATATCGCCGTATCCGAAGCCCGCAAGCTCAACATTCCCGTAATCGCCATCACCGATACCAACTGCGATCCCGACCTCATCGATTACGTAATCCCCGGCAACGACGACGCTATCCGCGCCATCAAGCTCATCGCCAGCGTAATGGCTAACGCCGTAATCGAAGCTAACCAGGGCGAAACCCCTGTATTGGAAGAAGCCCTTGAAGAAAAGGCGGAAGAGCAGCTTGCCGAGCCCACCTCGGTTGAGGAAGTCGTTGAAGCAAGTGCGGAAAACGAATAATAAAAATTTCCTTCTCCCGCACGTTTTGCGGGTGCGCAGGGAAACGTAACAATTACCGAAAATATAGATTAATTAATAACAGGAGTATAAAATTATGTCTTTCACAGCAAAGGACGTTATGACCCTGCGCGAAAAGAGCGGCGCAGGCATGTTAGATTGCAAAAAGGCACTCACCGACGCAGACGGCGACATGGAAAAGGCTGCCGAACTGCTCCGCGAAAGGGGAATTGCCAAGGCTGTCAAAAAGGAATCGAGAATAGCTGCCGAAGGCGCTGTGGGCGCGTATATCTGCCCCGAATGCGGCGTGGGCGTTCTGCTTGAAATCAACTGCGAATCCGACTTCGTCTCCGCAGGCGACAAGTTCAAGGGCATCGTATCCTCGGTTGCAAAGGTAATCGCGCAAAACAAGCCCGCAGACCTCGACGCCCTCAACGAATGCAAGATAGGCGACGAAACGGTAAAGCAGTTTATCACCAACAACACCGCCGTAATCGGCGAAAAAATTTCTATCCGCAGGTTTGAAATCTACGAAACGACGGGTAAAATCGAAACCTACATCCACATGGGCGGCAAGGTTGGCGTCATGATCGACGCAATCGACTTCACCGCAGGTTCGGAAGAGACTCTGCACGACATCGCATTGCAGATCGCCGCTTCAAAGCCCGGTTATATAACCGAAGCCGAAGTTCCCGCCGAGGTTCTCGAAAAAGAAAAGGAAATCATGCTCGTTCAGATGCAGAACGACCCCAAGAACGCCAACAAGCCCAAGGCTATCCTCGAAAAGATCGTCGCAGGCAAAATGGGCAAGTTCTATTCGGAAAACTGCCTCATGGAACAGCCCTTCGTCAAGGACGACAGCTTAAAGGTATCCCAGGTAATCGGCAACAAGTTCAAAGTTGCCCGCTTCGTCCGCTGGGAGATGGGTGAAGGCATCGAAAAGAAGAGCGAAGACCTCTCCGAAGAAGTTGCAAAGCAGGTCGCCGCTATGAAGAAGAACTGAATTCTTTAAAATATTAATCGCGTAAATTTTAAGCGCCGCGACGGGGCTTGTTCCCCGCCGCGGCGCTTTTTGCGTGTAATGTGTAATGCCGCAGAATGCCGTTGTTATGCGATAATTCCGGGTTTTTAAAACCGATTTGCTGCGATTTTATGGCTGAATGGTCGTAAAATTATTGCAAATCTGTAATGATTACCTGTATTGCCTTATAAGTAAGGAAAATCTTACCGATATTTTGATGCGTCTGTGCCCTCTATGCATGGCGTTCAAGGTGCGTTTGTGGACATTTTTATGCGGTTTCGCGCAAAAATAACGAAGATGTCGCTTAAAAACGGCATAAGGCGAGCTTTTGCGTATGTTAAAATTATACGAAATTATTAAAAATATATTGTCAAGTCGGTTTAAGTATGGTATAATTCAAAGGATAAAACAATGGGGAGCGGGCGGGCTTTTGTCCGTTCTTCGGTAAGGGAGGTAGTATGCAGCCTAAATACAAAAGAGTGCTGATAAAGCTTTCCGGCGAGGCCTTAGCCGGGCCTGCCGGTCACGGTCTGGACGAAAACGTCATTTCATACGTCGTCAACCAGATAGTCGAAGTGCATAACATGGGAGTGGAGATAGCCCTCGTCATCGGCGGCGGCAATTTCTGGCGCGGTCGCCAGGGCAAGAATATGGACAGGACGACCGCCGACCATATGGGAATGCTCGCCACGGTCATGAATTCGCTCGCCATGATGGACGCATTGGAACAGCGCGGCGTTCCCACCCGCGTGCAGACGGCGCTTATTATGACTTCCGTAGCCGAACCGTATATTTTAAGAAAAGCGCTTTCGCATTTTGAAAAGGGCAGGGTGGTAATAATGGCGTGCGGCACGGGCAACCCCTATTGCTCTACGGATACCGCCGCCGCACAGCGCGCGTGCGAAATCCAGGCCGACGTATTAATGCTTGCAAAGAATATCGACGCCATTTACGACAGCGACCCCAAGCTCAACCCCGACGCCAAAAAGTACGACCATATTAATTATATGGACATAATAAAGAACGGCATCAAGGCGATGGACACCACCGCCGCAACCATGTGCATGGAAAACAATATCCCCGCGATAGC
>ERZ1643251.3418-NODE-3418-length-14689-cov-9.436723_pt1 | contig 14689 bp, 11 predicted proteins | sample MGYA00579261_ERZ1643251 | MGnify/ENA primary metagenome ERZ1643251 (study PRJEB29033, sample SAMEA4952267) | chicken gut metagenome | biome: Broiler Chicken; feature: Gastrointestinal Tract; material: Caecum | place: Ireland | collected 2018 | study: Broiler...
TTTCTTATCAAAGAAGAATTTTTCCCATAGACACAGAAAATTTTACGCCCTCATCTAAAAGATAAAATCGGCTGTCTAAGTCAATTTTCTAATGACTTAGACAGCCGATTTTTATCTTTTAAAAAATTCTTCGATGGGAACAGATAATACTTGTGAAAGGCCATATAGCTCAATATCAGTGACTGTGCGGCTTCTGTCTTCAATACGAGAAATGGAACCTCTGCAGATGTATATAGCTAAAGTCTCCAGACGATCAGAAAGCTGTTGCTGACTCAGATTCTTTTCTCTGCGGAGCTGTTTCAGCTTTTCGCCAATCATATTTTTTTCTTTACTGTCAATAATACGAGCCATCCCGCACCTCCTGTCTTGTAATAGGACATTTATAATGCTATACTATTTTCTATAAAATTATGTCTTGTAATAGGACAAAATATGGAATTTGAGGACAAATCCTGTCTATTTAAAATAAATGTGTGAATGACAATATATGTCCATGAGGTGTTCTATAATGATAGCAAGATACTTCAAATGAAGGAGGCTGTGCAGGAGGCATTATATGGAAAGAAATTCAGAAGATAAGGCAGAACGTATATTATCTATTTACTCAAGATTAAAACAGGGGAGAGTGATCTATAAAGAACAGGAAAGCATAGCTTTTGCAGTGACCCCCAGAACCATACAGAGAGATATTGCAGATATTCAGTGCTTTCTTCAAAATCAAGGCAGTGAGACCGGAGAGATTGAGGAAATTGTCTTTGACAAAGGAGCAGGGGGATATCGTCTGGAAACCAGAGTGCGGAATTCTATGACAAAGGAAGAGACCTTAGCTGTCTGTAAAATCCTGCTTGAAAGCAGGGCGCTGGTTAAAGGAGAAATGTTCCCTATTATATATAAAATGGTTAATGAATTAAGTGATGAAAAGGACAGACGATTTTTAAAGGCTATGCTGGATAATGAAATGCATCACTATATTGAACTGAAACATGGAAAGAAGTTATTGGATCTTATATGGAAGCTTGAATATGCGATTAAAAATCAATATTTTATAAAAATCCTCTATGAAAAACAAAACCGTATGGAAACTGTGGAAAGAATTGTAAAGCCAGTTGGGATCATGTTTTCTGAGTTCTATTTTTATATGACAGCTTTCATTGAAAATATAGATAAAGAGAAAGAGTTTGAAAATCCAAATGATGATTATCCAACTATTTATAGAGTGGATCACATCAAACAGGTTCTGATTCAGGAAGAACATTTTTCGGTACCATATATAGGACGTTTTGAGGAAGGAGAATTTCGTAAAAGGATACAGTTTATGTACGGAGGAAAGCTGAAAAATGTGATATTTCAGTATAAAGGCGGGGCTATAGAAAACATTTTGGACAGAATTCCAACGGCAAGGATATTAAAGAAGGAAGGGGAATGCTATACGATACGAGCAGAAGTATTCGGAAAAGGAATTGAATTTTGGATGGCCAGTCAGCAGGAAAATATTACTGGAGTAAAATACGTTTAAGAGAAGGAGAGGTATAGATGGCAGCAGCAGATTTACTGGCAGGATCTCAGATCATTTCTGTGAATCCTATCCTGAAAGAGAATGACCAGATTAAAGCAGAATATCTATATTGTATAAAAAAATATGTAAAGACTGCAAAATGGCAGAGAAGAAAGTATGTTAAAGCTGCTTTAAATATTTATGATTTGATTTTAGAAGGAGAGGTTCCAGCGGGGGAAAAAAGAGAATTCTATAATGATATAAAAAAATATCAATATATTTTGGTTTTTGATATGGCCGCAATAGCCGGTTTTCAAAAGCCGGTTTTAGAATCCAAGAACATGAGAAGAGTTCTATATTCTATGGCGAAAGATTTTGGATGGGACAAAACAGAAAAAAATTTATGCGGAAAGATTTTGCAAGGTATTGGCGGGGATGAAATTGCCTGGGATTTTGTAAAAGATGCTGCAGAGCTAAGGGAGTTTAAAGACTATCTGAAGCTAACAGATGAAAATTTGAGATTTATAAGGGAAAAAGCCTATAACATCCTGGTAACTGCAACAATGAGTGCAGGAAAATCTACTTTTATAAATGCGTTGACCGGAAAAAATATCAGCTTGTCCCAGAATATGGCCTGCACCAGCAAAATCCATGTGATACAGGGGAAACCATTTGAAGATGGATTTTCCTGCGAATATGATCATGAATTGATCTTAAATGCAGATAAAGAACATTTAATGGAAGACAATGAAGACAATGATTCCAACAACATTATTGTAAGCACTTATTACAGGGGCGAACTCGGAGGAAAACGTATAGTTATCAAAGATTCACCAGGGGTCAATTTCAGCAGAAATGAAAACCACAGGAAAATTACAGAACAGATAATACGAAGAAAAAAATATCAGTTGATGGTCTACCTTATGAATGCTACCCAGATGGGGACAGAAGATGATGGGGAACATTTGCGATACGTGAAGAAATATATAGGCAGAAAACCGATTCTTTTTATCGTAAATAAAGTGGATGCTTTCCATATAGAGGAAGAAAATATAGAAGAAATTATGGAACGGCAGAGAGAATACCTCCAGACATTGGGATTCAAGGATCCAAAGATATGTCCGGTTTCTTCCAAAGCTGGATATTTGGCGAAAAAAAGTCAGATGGAATCTCTGAAACGTGTGGAGAGAAGAGAACTTAATTGCTTTATAGATTATTTTGAGCAGATGAATCTGCCAGAATACTATAAGAAATATTTTTCGGGTATCTTTATAGAAACAGGAGATACCGAAGAAGAACAGCTGTTGAAAAACAGCGGGATTTCTTATGTGGAAAAAATTATAGAGTATTATTACGAAGGAGGAAAATAAAATGACACAGGTAAATGTAAAGTACAATCCTTACCGGCTTCGGACGGAGATTGAGATAAATGGTAGAGAGGTAGAAAAAGACAGTACTTTATATAAGTTAGTTAAAGGAAAAAGGCTTCAGGAATGGATTTCTAAATTTCCTAAAATGCTGGTGGAAGAATTAAACAGTATAGATTTTGATATTAGATTTTGCGGTATGGATCTGGACTGGGATGATTTTTGTGATGCTTTTAAACACGCAGAGGAAAGCAAAGTGATCCGGAAAGCAGAATTAAAGTTTATCGAGTCTGATACGGATAATGATATTACAGAAAAGATTGTCAGAGTGTTTACGGACTTAAAAGAAGGACCGATAGAAGATTTCAGGGATCCCAGACTGTTAAAGGCATTTGAAAATATCAATAATTCGGTATTTCCTATTAATGTGATCGCTACTATGAGTTCCGGGAAATCTACGTTGATCAATGCATTATTAAACAGCAGGCTGATGCCGTCTAAAAATGAAGCATGCACGGCGACAATAACAGAAATCCTGGATACAGATGAGGAGAATTTCCAGGCCACAGCCTATGATGAAGAAGATCATGAAATTGCAGAGGTAGAAAACTTAACTTATGAAGATATGGTACGGTTAAATGAGGACGATAAAGTATATCGGATCTCTGCCCAGGGGAATGTCCCTTTTTTGGATTCCAGAAGCACTGCTCTAATGCTGGTGGACACGCCAGGACCCAATAATGCCAGAAATCAGGCACATAAAAACACCACCTACAGAGCAATTAATAACGATTCCAATAACCTTATCCTCTATGTCTTAAATGGAACACAGCTTAGCACCAATGACGATGCGGCGTTGTTGAATTATGTCGCAGAGCAGATGCGTAAAGGCGGAAAACAGGTACGGGACAGATTCCTTTTTGTGATCAATAAAATGGATGGATTTAATCCGGAGGAAGAGGATATCGGGAAGGCGGTGCAATCAGCGAAGGAGTATTTGTCTTCCTATGGGATTGAGGACCCGCAGATCTTCCCCTGCTCTGCATATACGGCATTAAATATAAGAACATATTTCAAAGATGTGGATATAGATAATCTTACTAGAAATGATGAGAAAAAACTTCCTTCTGCTGCCAGGGATACACTTCCAATGATAGATAAATTTGTAGAGTATGATTCTATGCATTTAGAGCAGTATTCTACTCTATCCCCCAGTGCCCAGAGAGGACTGAATTACCGCCTGAAGCAGGCGGAAGAAAAAGGAGATACCAAGGAGCAGGCCCTGATCCATTGCGGCATCTGTTCTATTGAAGCGGCCATTACCGCTTATGTAAAAAAATATGCAAAGACAAAAAAGGTAAAAGATTTGGTGGAATCCTTCCAGGAAGTGCTGGACAGCAACCAGGTTCTGGTAAGAGTCAAGACCCAGGTGGCAACAGACGAGGAAGCGGCCAGAAAATGCGAGAAAAGAGCTGCTGCTGTGCTGGAAAAAATCGCAGATGGAAAAGAGGCAGAAAAATTCAAAAATAAAATTGAAGTGCTGGATCCTATGGATAATATCCGTCAAAGCGCAGAGGAACTGAAGGAAAAAGCTTCCAGAGAAACTTCAAAAATTTTCCAGAGTTATGGAGATGTGATCCAGAGCAGAGAAGAAGCAGAGCGGCTGGTACGGCAGTTTATATCTCTGGGATCAGATGCCATTGCAGAGCTGAGTGCGGATCTGGAGAGTATTATTAACCGGGAAATTATAGAAACCGGAGAAACTCTTTTACAGGAATACCAGGAAAAGCTAATGAAATTTGATGAGACCTCTGAGGAAGAACAGTTGGATTTCAGTACCGTGGATCTGATCAAAGGGAAATTAATGAATATGCGGGAAACCGTAGAGGCCTGGAAATCAGACGAATTTGCGGCAGAGACTGTGGAAGAGCAAGGTGAAGTGACCTACGAAACAAGGGAATACTACGAAAAGGTAGGCGAAGAGGAAGAGGAAATCGTGGTTGGTTCTCATGAAGAGAAAATAGGAACGAAAAAGGTTAAGGTAGGATCACATAAAGAAAAAGTGGGAACCCGATCTGTGAAAAATCCCAGCAGAAGAGGATTTTTTGGATTTTTCAAATTCTGGGAACCGAAATATATTGAAGAAGATGTGTATGAGAATGTAGATGACTATAAGGAAGAGGATGTATATAAGACTGTACTGGATTATAAGACGATCATGAGAGATATATTTGAACGGAGAGAAGAAAAGATTGAGAAATTTACTGTGGAGGTAAAAGCTCTCCAGACAGGACTTATCATGCGTCTGAGAAAGAATCTGGATGAAGGTATAGAGGGAGCCCTGGGATATGGGGAAGAAACTATCCAGAGGATCAAGGAACAATTTACAAAAATGTTTGCTGAATTAGACGAACAGATCAAAGAAAAGTATGAAGAACTGGAAAAATGCGCCAGTGATAAGAAGACCAAGGAAGAAGAATTGCAAAAGAATAAAAAGCTTTTGGGATGGATTGAAGCTTGTAAACAGGAGATAGATGAGATCCTGGATATGTGAGAGGTGAAATTATATGACTGAATCTATAAAGCAATGGGCGGATGCCGGCAATATCAAAGAATTAAGATATGTTTTTTTAGATGCGCTGGACGTAGATCCCACTTTTGAAAAATATGTGCAGGATTGGAATTATTGTAAAAAAGTTCCCGGGTTTCTGGAAGAATACAGAGAAATGACACCACTGACAGAGAACTCTCAGGAATGGGATGAAGTGTACTGGGGAAAATTGAAGTCAGATCTGATGAAAAATTTTTCAGAGATACGTTTTATACATATGAAAAAAGTAGCCAGACAGATTTTTCAGGAAAAGATTAGCCGGATTGAATCGGAAAGACAGAAGCAGCCGGATCTCAGATCTCCGGAGGACAGAAAAATAAAACAGAGAGAAAGTACAGCTTCTTACCGTGTAGTGGAAAAGACGGGACTTAAGAGACAGGAACAGGAAAAGGAACTGGAAGAAGCCAGAAGAAAACTTCAGGAGGAAGAAGCCCGGGCAGAAGAAGAAAGGCGCAGACAGGCCCGTATTAGAGAAGAAAAAAGGAAAGCGCAGGAGGAGAATGAAAGAAAAAAAGGGAAGGGGATTGTTCTGGCCGCAAGTATCGGAGCAGTGATCGTTCTAGTGATACTGATACTCCTGTTCCTGTAATAGGGCAATCCCCGGAAAAGAAGAAAGATCAGACACTGGTCCGCAGTGCGGGATTTTATCAAATCTATACAACGGAAGAAATGGATTTTTTGCTTTCTGTAAAAGGGGACTATCTACAGCGCATTTCTTACTGCCGTGAAGATAGCGAACTGATTCGTAAGGGGCAATGTATTTATAAAAAAGTTGAGAATGAAAGGGAGATGGAAAAATACAGGAGATACTGGAAGCCGAGAGAAGGAAGATCATATGATAAAGCAGGTCGAAAGTATTTGATATATGGAGTAAAAAACAGACAAGGAAAGTGGTGTTCGGTTTACCGTGTTGTAGAATACTGTATGGAAAGAAAGACATACAGAATAGTAGGATACTACAAAAAAGAGGAACAGTGATATGAAATACGAAAATTACAGTACAGATTATGAGGAAAATTCTCCGATTTCTGAATCGAGGAAAGTTTTTCTGGAGAAATCCAGGGATGAGTTCAGGGATACACACCAGCCTGTTTATAAAAAACCGGTCAATGAGATAAGACTTTCCATTCTGCAGGAAAATCTGGCCCACTGTCTGGAAATGATTGATGATGAGATAATGAAAGGATATCTGGGAAGGCTGGAAGAGTTTTCTGTGATCCCTCTGGAAGAGGGAAAAGCAGATGCTCTCCAGGATATACATTTCTTTAAAATCACAGAGCTTGTATATCAGGAAGAGGAATTTTCGGTCCATAAGTTATCGACGGTTTTTCATGCATTGTCAAATAAGCCCTGTACTCTGGTCTTAATGATCCGAAGCGACGGGCTTTGCAATCATTTCTACTTAGGAGTGAGGTCCAGAAACGAAAAATATTCTTCCGGAACTATGATGCAGATGTTGAAACAAAGTCTGCTGGGAATGTTTCCTGGAAGCCAGATAGAACCTTATTACGATGAAGATATGCTGGAGGACCAGAAACAGGAAAAGAAAGAATGTCTTTCCTGTGCTACCTGCATAGCAGATTTTAAGCAGGAGGAACAACTGGATAACCGCAGTTTTGTACAGGGGCTTGAAAAATTTGTATACAGCATGAGAGGGAAGGCTTACACGGCTTATTTCATCGGGGACAGCCTGGGGCAGCAGGAATTGCTGAAAATGAAAGAAGAGTATGAAAAGATCTACAGTCAGATTTCACCTTTTTCGGATATGCAGATTAATTTCAGCATTTCAGACAGCCGGGGAGAAGCCCAGGGAAACACCCAGGGTATCAGCTATAATCAGTCAAAAGGAAACACAACCGGCAGTTCCTCTTCTTACAGCGGATCTGTCAATAGAACTACAGGAACTACCCATACAAAGGGAACTTCTGACATGGATACGAGAAATCAGTCTTCCTCTGAAGGGATTACAGATACAGTAGGCGTCTCTAAAGGATCCAGTTATTCGGAAACTGATTCTCATTCAGAAGGAACCTTTCAATCTGTTGGCATAACTGCTGGAATTGTACCAGACATACTGGGGATCGGAGGAAGTGTCGGCAGATCAGAAAGCAACACCCACTCGGAAACTGTCGGCAGAAGCCGTACAGATTCTTTATCAAATTCGGTATCCAAGACTTTATCTCATGGGATCAGCCAGTCAAGGGGATCGAATCAGTCAGTCGGTGAAAGCGACAGCGAGGGAATATCCTGGACAGCGGGAGAAAGCTATCAAAGGGGAGATTCTTTTACAGAAGGAACAGGTGTAAGCCTGACTGCAGTAAAAACTCTTACAGATACCTTTGGAAATTCCAGAGGCGTGACTTTGAATGCCAGGAATATGACGTTGCGTTCTACTCTGCAAAGAATCGAGAAACATTTAAAAAGGATGGAAGAATGTGAAAGTCTTGGTATGTGGAACTTTGCCGCCTATTTCCTGGGAGAAAGCGCAGCAGAGACAGAAACAGCAGCCAGCACATATCAGGCGATAGTCTCCGGTATGCAGAGCGGAGTGGAAAGAGCAGCGGTAAATACCTGGACCGAGGAGAATGATCTGAAAAAAATCCTTGCTTATGTTGATAATTTTTTACATCCATGTTTTGCTTATCAAAGATTCAGTTATGATACGGAAAGCGTTACAAAAGTCAGCCCTGCGGCGATGGTAAGTACCAATGAGCTGGCCTTACATATGGGAGTGCCAAGATTTTCAGTTCCTGGACTTCCGGTAATTGAACATGCAGCCTTTGGTCAGGAAGTATTATCCAGACATAAAAAGGAAGGACGAAAAATCACCCTTGGAAAAATTCATCATATGGGGGAAAATTTTGAAACAGAAGTAAATCTTGATCTGGAAAGTCTGTCGATGCATACTTTTATTGCAGGATCTACCGGGGCAGGAAAAAGTAACGCAGTATATCATCTTCTGGATCAGGCAAGAAAAAGCGGAATATCTTTTCTTATTATTGAACCTGCAAAAGGAGAATACAGAAAGGTCTTCCCTGAAGTCCGGTGCTTTGGAACAAATCCTAATATAGATGAACTACTTAGGATCAATCCTTTTTCTTTTCCGAAAGAGGTCCATGTGCTGGAACATATTGACCGCATTATAGAAATTTTCAATGTATGCTGGCCCATGTATGCTGCTATGCCGGCAGTGTTAAAAGAATCTATAGAGAGAGCTTACATATCTGTGGGCTGGGATCTGGGGTTGTCAGAAAATATCGAAATCGAAGGACTGTATCCTACATTTGAAGATGTAGTCCGTGAACTGAACAGCATAATCAGAAATTCTGATTACTCTGACGATACCAAGGGAGACTATATAGGATCTTTGTCTACACGGCTTCGTTCTCTTACTAATGGTATTAATGGCCGGATTTTTGTAGGAGATGAAATCGATCTGAAGCTTTTGTTTGACCAGGAAGCGATTTTGGATATCAGCAGAGTGGGATCTATGGAAACAAAAGCGTTGATTATGGGAATCATTGTATTAAAGCTGCAGGAATATCGAATGGCAGAAGAAACTGAGATGAATCGGCCATTGAAGCATTTGACAGTTTTGGAGGAGGCCCATAATTTGCTGAAAAAGACTTCTTCTGAGCAAGGTCAGGACTCTTCCAATCTTCAGGGAAAATCTGTTGAGATGCTGACTAATACTATTGCAGAAATCCGAACTTATGGAGAAGGCTTTGTGATTGTAGATCAGGCGCCGAATCTTTTGGATACAGCGGCAATCCGAAATACCAATACAAAACTGATATTCCGACTGCCAGAAGGGCATGACCGGGAAATTACCGGAATGGCAATGGGACTTCATGAAAAACAAATTCAGGAGATATCAAAGCTTCCTACAGGAGTTGCAGTAGTATATCAAAATGACTGGCAGGAGGCAGTACTATGCCAGCTTCCCAAATATGCTGTACATCATGTGGAAAAGCCCCTCAAAAGGAAAAAATCACCTTTCTCGAAGCGTGACAGGAATAATCAGATCCTTCACATATTACTTCAGGATTGCTGTACAGAGGAAGATAAGCAGAAGCTAAGGTCCTGGCTCCTTAAAGAAAATCTTGCAGGGAAAATCCGAAAAGACCTATTATATAATCTGGAATCCAGAAATCTAGTTTATGAATGGGCAGTTGCGGATTTCATTGATAAAAATTATCGGACAGATCATATATTCCGGGGAACGGGACAAAGAGATTGGGAGACTTTAAATGAATTGATAATAATAGCGCAGAACAATATAAAAGACGAATTTGAGGATTTTACAGAGCTGGAGATGAAGCGGATCATATATTATATCTGTCATATTCAGCATGAGAAATTTCCAGAGAACAGGACGATCGAGCAAATGGAAAGAAAATTAAAGCTGGAGGGGGGAATTCAAAGTGGAATTTTCTAAGCATAGTATGGAAATGAATAAACCTGAGGGAAGGATGGAGCGGCCTTACAATACTTTAGAGTCTGGAAGGCCTATGGAGACAGCAGAGCAGCCATGGTATAATAAATGGGAAGCAGAAGATGCCAGAAGCCGTTCCGGGGAATTTGATCGTCCGGTGGAGAGAGGGCCGGAATCCAGATTTTCAACAGAAGTATTAAAAAATGGAGGAGAAGTATCTTCAGAACGTCTGCCTAGAACAGGTGGTCATTGGGAAGGCGAAGCAGGGGAATCCAGGTGGATCCCGGACAAAAATTTAGAGCCGGGAGATCGGAATGGGACAAATCCTGAACATAAAACCTGGGGAGAAATTTTAGAAGAGCATGGTGTAGAGTCTGTCCCATTTAGAAACGGAGAAGTGGATTTTTCCGATATTTCTAAGGGAAAAGTGGAAATTGATGATTTTTCGGCGGATCGTTCCAGTAATTTTGACCAGGCAGATGAAAAGCTGGCAGAACAAAGAGGATGTACTCCGGAAGATGTGGCAAAATGGAGAAACGAGAATGGATATACCTGGCATGAGTGCAGAGACTGTAAGACTATGTTAGCGGTTCCTACAGAAATCCACGGAAATATTCCCCATTCCGGAGGAATTTCTGAATATAAAGCACAGAAGCAGTAACGGTATGGTTAAAAATGAAAGTAGGGAGAAAAGCAATGGGAAAAGTTTGTGTAGATGAGATTTTCGGGGAAATGACTTATAAACATAGATGGTATAAAACGGAAGAGATGGAATTTTTTGGAAAGAAATGGCCAGTGACTATTGCGGCAAAGGCATATTCTGAAAAACCTATCACAGAAAAACAACGTCAAAGCTATGGGCAATATAAAAAAGATGAACAAAGAAGCCAAACTATAATAACTGAAAAACTTATAGAGTACATTAATAATCTGGAAATAGCAGGACTTTTTATTAAACAAAAGGAAGAATTACAGAAGGTTGTAACACCGAGAACACTTTTATTTAAGCAGGACGGTACAACTATTCTTTTGCTGGATTGTGTGTGGGATGCGGACTGTGGTATTGGCATCAAGCTATATCCGGATTTCGCTATAGGAATCCAGGATCTGTTTTTGTGATATTAGAAAATGTTTGGAAGAAAGATCCCCGGGAATATTCCCGGGGCTTGCGATTTATAGACTCTGGCTTTGTAGAAGGGGATTGAGGGACGGATCAGGTATAGCTAATTTGGATAACTTTATTGAGATATACAGAAAACAGGGAGGAGAAAACGGATGTATTGCAGAAAGTGTGGGAAAGAACTGGAAGAGGATTGGAAGATATGTCCAAATTGCGGAACGCCAATATATGACAGTGGAGAAGAAAAGGATAACATTAAGGGGCAGGCGGAAGCTGAGAAAAGACCAGACAGAAAGATTTGGAAAAAATGGCAGTTTTGGATGTTTATTACTCTTTTTGTAGTCATTATATCGGCCATAGCTATAATAGTAATGGGGAATAAGGAAAACCAGGATTCGAATAGTGTATCAGCTCAAACAAATGAAGTAAATCAGGAAGAACCAGAAAAAGAGCTGGTTACAGACTTTTCGGATCAGGATTTTTCAGAACTTTTGAATAAAACAGAGGCAGATATAGAAAGCATAGGACTGACTGAAGAGAATGACACAGGCAGCTATACTGGTTTGGAAGGAAATATTAGGATTACCTTTAAAGAAGAACAGATAAGTGAGATTATCATTACAGGAGATAAAAAAACAGCCCCTGCATTCCACGGAATAGTCTTAGGAAACACAGGTGAGGAGGTAAATTCTAAGCTGTCTGAAATATATCCGGAATCCCAAGACTTTCCAGACGGTATCAGACGATTGAACTTGGACACAAAAGAAGGTCTAGAATGTACATTGACAGACGGCAAGGTATCAGAAATACATTATATGAGATTATCTGATGAGGAAGTTGAAGCTGTCAAGGCTACAAAAGAAGAACAATTGAGAGCGGAATTTATTTTCCCAGACAGTGACAAAAAATATTTATCAGAAGATGAGATTCGTTCAAAAAATGTAGACGAAATGATTATAGGGCGAAATGAAATTTTTGCAAGGCATGGCTATATCTTTGGCGAGGATGGCTTAAAACAGCATTTCGAGGGCACATCCTGGTATAAAGGTACCGTTCCTGCAGAACAATTTAATTCAGAGCAGATATTTAATGACTTTGAGAAGAAAAATGTGGAATTGATTAAGCAGGTAGAAGATGAAATAAATGGTGTGGCCCAGGCTGAAGCAGAACAACAAAATGCCATTAATGAAGGATATGACTTTATTGCAGGCCATTCTTACAATTTGAGGGACTGGCAGTTAGTAATAGAATTTCAATCTTCAGATACGGTAAGGATATGCTATGGGGGAGAAATCCAGGATGACTATTTTAATTATTCGATAACGGCCAGATACGAGGAAAATAAAGACGAAATGTCATGGCTGAAATATATTACTATTAATGGAGTAGAATATTATCTTCGCTGTTTTAACGATGGCTCTATTAATTTGTCCGGACCTGGAGAGTTCGACGGATGGTATGACGAGGTCTGAAGTAGAATGTGTAAGTGAAGCTTCCATAGAAAAGAGTCTGATAAGAGGTGGAAAACATTTTATTAGATGTTCTTAATGGATATATGAAGAAGTGTTTTTGCGAGATTCTGCAGGAGAAATAAATTCCTTCAAGCGGAATCTCGTTTTTATAATATATGAAGGAGAGCGTTTATGAAAAAGAGAAATGCCCTGCAGGGGGAGCTATAGAGCATTTCGAGGGGAGTATAAATAATTAAATAAGGGGTTAGTCCATGTATAAATTATACTGTGCTTTATGGGCTTAAAATGCCTATAAATCAAGGCTTTTCTGTATTGTATAGTTTGTACTGGATCATGTTAGAATGTGGAATCTTGGGTAAAAGTTGGGTACAAATTGGGTAGGATCAATGGGAAATTGGAAGTTTTAGAAACAAGAAAACAGAAGCGGAGTCTCCTATGGAGATTCTGCCTTTTTCTTTTGCAGCAAATATGATTGTATAAAAAGAGAGTTTCAGTTATAATGAGAAAATAGTGGAAGGAGGAAGGCTGTCATGAGATATGCGTCACCGTATACACCAGGGGCAGGAGCCATGCCCCGTTACCTTGCAGGCCGTGAATCTATGCTGGAAGAAGCAGATAAAATATTAGAAGCAGTAGCAATGGGATATCCGCAAAAGCCTGTTATTTATTATGGACTGCGAGGGGTAGGAAAAACAGTTTTATTGAATGCTATTGAAGAAAAGGCAGAAGAATTGGACATTTTGTATGCTCACATCGAGATTGCAGAAAAAAGAAGCTTTATTGTTCAGATAGCAAATGCCTCTAAAAAAATTATTCACCGCATGAGTGTCATAGAATCCGTAAAAGATTTAGGACATAAGGCATTGGGAATACTCCAGGCATTTCAGGTGACTTATAATCCAGAAGAACAAACCTTTACAGCAGGGATTGCAGAACCCTCTATGTATGTATCTTCAGGGGTCCTGTCAGATGATCTGACAGAAATGTTTGTGGCAATGGGACGAATGGCAGCAAAGGCAAAAAGGGCAATCTGTTTTTTTGTAGATGAGATTCAATATATGAAGCCTAATGAAATGGAGGCTCTGATAAATGCGTTACACAGGGTAAACCAACTGCGATTACCCATTACGATATATGGTGCAGGCCTTCCCAAGATCTTGAAAATTTTGGGGGAGGTAAAATCTTATTCCGAGAGACTATTTCAATATATTGAGGTTGCAGAGCTATCTGACCATGCGGCAACAGACGCCATTGTTAAACCGGCAGCGGAGCTGGGGGTACAGTATGAAGAAGAAGCAGTAGAAGAAATAAAAGAATGGAGCAGGGGATATCCATTTTTTATTCAGGAACTATGTAATACAATTTGGGAAGAGACAGAGAGCGAGATTATAAAAAAATCTGATGTAGAGCGTGTGATACCAGTTTTTCTGGACAAATTGGATAGGGGATTCTTTAAAATACGATATGATCGCTGTACGAAAAAAGAGCATGATTTTTTGTTTGCTATGGTCAGATGTGGAAGTTTGCCATGTACGATTTCCAATGTGGCGAAGATTTTAGGAAAAAGGGTAAGCTCTATATCACCCACCAGAGCACAGCTTATCAGCAAGGGAATTATTTATTCTACTGGGCATGGTGAGATTGATTTTACTGTGCCACAGTTTGATAGGTACTTAAAAAGAATCAACCCTGATTTAATCATAGAGAGTATTGAAGCTGATGAGTAGAAATACCTGAAAATGTTTATAGAAAATCCGGCAAGAGGAATTTATCTCCTCAAGCCGGATTTTATAGGTCTGAGTCATCCCAATTTTTAGAATTGAAGATACATCTTCCACAGTTAATATGTCATCATAAGCTTCAAACATGGTTAGCGCCCCTTTCCCTGGAACTGCAAGGTTATGGGTGGAAGAGGCCGGAAAGCCATCTTGGGTAAAAGTTGGGTACAGGTAAGAGAATTTCACACATTAAAGTGCGAAGGTGAAAGAGGGCTAACCCTGAAAACCCCGATAGATCCAAAGAGAAATGCCCTGCAGGGGAGCTGCAGAGCATTTCGAGGGGAGTATAAATAATTAAATAAGGGGTTATAATGTAAAAAAAATTTTTTGAAGGGTAAATTCTTTTTACAACCCATATTATAATATAAAAGGAAAAAAAAAGCAATAATATTATTTTTTTCTTAAAAATTT
>ERZ1643251.3419-NODE-3419-length-14689-cov-4.942463_pt1 | contig 14689 bp, 13 predicted proteins | sample MGYA00579261_ERZ1643251 | MGnify/ENA primary metagenome ERZ1643251 (study PRJEB29033, sample SAMEA4952267) | chicken gut metagenome | biome: Broiler Chicken; feature: Gastrointestinal Tract; material: Caecum | place: Ireland | collected 2018 | study: Broiler...
CCACCGTGTGCCCGGTGGCGATCAGCAGCTTCTGGTCGGGGATGTCGGTGCCGAAGTAGCAGGGATGGGCAAAGGGTGGGGCGCTGATGCGGTAGTGCACCTCTTTGGCGCCGGCTTCCCGCAGCAGCCGGATGGTCCGGGCGCTGGTGGTGCCGCGCACGATGGAGTCGTCCACCAGCACGACCCGCTTGCCCTTGACGGTGGAGGAGATGGCGTTGAGCTTGATGCGCACGCTGCTCTCCCGCTGGGCTTGGCTGCCCTGGATGAAGGTACGGCCCACATACTTGTTCTTGATGAAGCCGATGCCGTAGGGGATGCCGCTCTCCTGGGCATACCCCAGGGCGGCGTCCAGGCCGGAATCGGGCGCGCCGATGACCACATCGGCCTCCACCGGGTGTTCCTGGGCCAGGAAGCGGCCGGCCTGCAGCCGGGCCTCGTGGACGCAGGTGCCTTCCAGCACCGAATCCGGGCGGGCAAAGTAAATGTACTCGAAGACGCACATGGTGTGGGGGGCGGTACCGCAGTGGGTGTCGATGCAGCGCAGTCCGTCGTGGTCGGCGATGACGATCTCACCGGGGCGGACGTCCCGCACGAAGGTGGCGCCCACGGCGTCCAAAGCGCAGGACTCGCTGGCAAAAGCGTAACCGCTGCCGTCGGGCAGTTCGCCGATGCACAACGGGCGGAATCCATGGGGATCCCGGGCCGCAATGAGCTTGGTGTGGGTCATGATGACCAGGCTGTAGGCACCTTCGATGTCATCCATGGTACGGCTGACGGCCATCTCGATGTTGGGGGTCAGCAGCCGGTTCTGGGTCAGCAGATAGGCGATGACCTCGGTGTCCGACGTGCCGTGGAAGATGGAACCGCTCATCTCCAGTTTGCGGCGCAGCTTGGGGGCGTTGACCAGGTTGCCGTTGTGGCAGACGGCCATGGCACCCTTGCAGTGATGCAGGATCATGGGCTGGGCGTTGGAACGGCTGCGCTGGCCGGCGGTGGCATACCGCACATGGCCGGTGGCCATCTTGGCGCCGCGGGGCAGTTCTTCCAGTACCCGCTTGGTAAAGACCTCACTGACGAGGCCCAGGTCCCGGTGGCCGGACAGTACACCGTCCACATTCAGCGCAATGCCGCAGCTTTCCTGGCCACGGTGCTGCAGTGCGTACAGTGCACTGTAGACGGCACTGACCATATCGGTCTCGCCGGTCTTGTCATAGATGCCGAAGACGCCGCATTCCTCGTGCAGCGACTCGGTATATTGGGAAATCTCACTCATTCCGCTTTGTGCTCCGTTTTCTCAAATCAACCCAGCAGGCGCTTCATGACTTCCTGGTAGGCATCGGCCTCGCCACCCATGTTGCGGCGGAACAGGTCCTTGTCCAGGTGTGCGCCGGTGGTGGCATCCCAGAAGCGGCAGGTGTCGGGGCTGATCTCGTCGGCCAGAATGATGGTGCCGTCGGGCAGGCGGCCAAACTCCAGCTTGAAGTCAATCAGGCGGATGTTGGCATCCAGCAGAATCTTCTTGAGGATCTCGTTGATCTTGAAGGAGTAGTTGGTGATGGTGTCGATCTCTTCCTGGGTGGCCAGATCCAGGGCCAGGGCATAGTAGTGGTTGATGAACGGATCATGCAGATCGTCGTTCTTGTAGCTGAACTCCAGAATGGGGGTCTTGAAGGGGGTACCCTCGGGCACGCCCATCCGCAGGCTGAAGTGACCGGCGGCCACATTGCGGATGATGACTTCCAGGGGCACGATCTGGACCTTCTTCACGAAGGTGTCACGGTCGTTGATCTCCTCCACGTAGTGGGTGGGAATGCCCTCTTTTTCCAACTTCTGCATCAGGGCGTTGGACAGCTTGTTGTTGACAATGCCCTTGTCGCGGATGGTGCCTTTCTTCTCGCCGTCGCCGGCGGTGGCATCATCCTTGTAGTGGACCATAACAATATCGGGGTCGCTGGTGGCGAAAACCTGCTTGGCCTTGCCTTCGTACATCTGCTCTTTGACTTCGTATTTCATGATAAACGCTCCCTTTATGTAATGTATAAAAACGGGTGTCAATCGTACTTTTATTGTAACCCGTTTTGTGGCGGTGTGCAAGAATTTGTTTGGTTACAGTGCGGCGGCTTCGGCGGCGATGGCCGCGTCCTTCTTGGCGATGGCGGCGGCGGTATCGGTGCGGAACTGTTCCAGCTTTTCGGCCAGTTCTTCATCGGCCACAGCCAGGATGGCCACGGCCAGGTAGGCGGCATTCTTGGCGCCGTTCAGCGCCACGGTGGCCACGGGGAACCCGCTGGGCATCTGCACGGTGGCCAGCAGGGCGTCCAGACCGTCCAGGGCGCCGCCCTTCATGGGAATGCCCACCACAGGCAGGGTGGTGTTGGCGGCAAAAGCACCGGCCAGGTGTGCGGCCATACCGGCGGCACAGAGGATCACGCCGTAGCCGTTGGCGCGGGCTGCTTTGGCAAAGGCGGAAGCGGCCTCCGGGGTGCGGTGCGCCGAAAGAACGTGGGCCTCATAGGGGACGCCGAAGTCCTTCAGCACGGTGCAGGCACCTTTTACGACGGACCAGTCGCTGTCGGAACCCATGATGATCGCTACTTTTTTCATTGGAAAAGCTCCTTTCCTGATTACACGCCAGAATAAAAGAGCGCAGCGGCCGGCAAAACGGTACACTGCGCTTTTGGTATGCAAATAGGCGTATGGGGTACAAAGAACCCGTGAAAAATTCCAAGACGCATCAGCGAGTCTTGCACGGAAGATCCCCCTTTAAATAAAGAAGTAAAGTACCCTTGTAAAATTAGTGTAAGGCGTAAACGGTAAAAATGCAAGATGGGGGCCGCTTTTTCAGCCAAAAAACCACGGGAAACTGTTTTCCCCGGTGCTTTTTGTCGTTTTTGATGGGGTTAAAACGGGAAAAGTATGACTTTATACAAAACCACCTCGTTGGTGTAAGTTTTTGTGGCGTTGGCTGCGGGAATATGGTACAATGTGGAAAACGATCTCCCGAAGAGAGGAAACATGACGATGAAAAAACAAAAATCGCCTTTTTGCAATACGGCACTCCATGGCCGGGAGGAACGCGTCAAGCGAATCTTCCGGGACCAGATTGCCGAAGCCGCCGGACTTCTGGAAGTCTTGCTCTCCGGCATTGTGCTGGTGGGCCTGTTGTTCAGCATTGTTCCCTTGCTGCAATGGATGCCCGGCCTGATCACGGATGGCAACGAAGTGGAAGTGTACGAGTTTCTGACCCGTGCACTGGATATTGTTATTGGCATCGAGTTCATCAAGATGCTGGCCAAGCATAGCCCCGGCAGCGTGCTGGAAGTGCTGCTCTACGCCATTGCCCGTCATATGATCGTCGGGCATGAGGATGCGGTCCAGAACCTGGTCAGTGTGGTGGCCATCGCGCTGATTTTTGTCATCCGCCGCTTCTTCTTTGTGCCTTCTTTCGGGCAGAAACTGCCCGGCGGACAGCTGGCTCCCGACATGGCGCATCTGTATGCCACCGGAACGGAGGAAGGCGAGGAACTGGGAGAATCCCGGGACGAGGCGCACGAATAAAGGAATATAAAACGGGAGCCCGTCAGCTGACGGGCTCCCGTTTTTTGTTGTATGGTTGTATGAATCAGAACAGGCCGGTGATCTTGCCGTGCACATCCACGTCGATGTCCATGGCGGCCGGGTGTTTGGGCAGACCGGGCATCGTCATGATGTTGCCGCAGACCACTACCACGAAACCGGCACCGGCTGAGAGGCGAACCTCCCGCACATGGAGGGTGAATCCTTCCGGTGCGGCGATGAGCTTGGCATTGTCGCTGAAGGAATACTGGGTCTTGGCAATGCAGACGGGCAGATTGCTGTAGCCCATGGCGGCCAGTTCGTCCAGCGTCTTCTGGGCTGCGGCGCTGTAGGAAACATCACCGGCGCGGTAGACCTTCTTGGCCACGGCCTCGATCTTCTCGGGCAGGGAAGCGCTCAGGTTGTAGGTATAGCGGACCTGGGCGTTGTCGTCCAGGATAGACAGCACGGTCTCGGCCAGCGCCTTGCCGCCCTCACCACCCTTGGCGAAGACCTCGGACAGGGCGCAGGGGACACCGGCCTTCTCGCAGACCGCGTAGATGGCATCCATCTCTTCCTTGGTGTCGGTGGGGAAGGCGTTGATGGCCACGCAGACCGGCAGGCCGAAGTTGCGCATATTTTCGATGTGGCGGGCCAGGTTCACCGAACCGGCCTTGACGGCCTCGGCGTTGGGCTTGCTCAGGTCGGCCTTGGCCACACCGCCGTGGGATTTCAGGGCGCGCACGGTGGCAACGAGCACCACGGCGGCGGGATGCAGCCCGGCATAGCGGCACTTGATATCCAGGAACTTCTCAGCGCCCAGGTCGGCACCGAAGCCTGCTTCGGTCACCACATAGTCGGCCAGTTTCAGGCTCAGCTTGGTGGCAATGACGCTGTTGCAGCCGTGGGCGATGTTGGCAAAGGGACCGCCGTGGATGATAGCGGGGTTGTGCTCCAGGGTCTGGACCAGGTTGGGATCCAGGGCGTCCTTCAGCAGGGCGGCCATGGCGCCGGCGGCGCCGATCTGCCCGGCGGTGACGGGCTTGCCGTCATAGGTGTAGGCGCAGACAATGCGGGAAAGCCGGGCCTTCAGGTCCTCCAGGTCGGTGGCCAGGCAGAAGATGGCCATGACTTCGCTGGCGACGGTGATGTCGAAGCCGTCCTCACGCGGGGTGCCGTTGACTTTGCCGCCCAGGCCGTCCACAATGAAGCGCAACTGCCGGTCGTTCATGTCCATGCAGCGCTTCCAGGTGATGCGGCGGGGGTCGATGTTCAGCGGATTGCCCTGCTGGATGGAGTTGTCGATCATGGCGGCCAGCAGGTTGTTGGCGGTGCCGATGGCATGGATGTCACCGGTAAAGTGGAGGTTGATGTCCTCCATGGGGACCACCTGGGCATAGCCGCCGCCGGCGGCGCCGCCCTTGATGCCGAAGACGGGGCCCAGGGAAGGCTCACGCAGGCAGAGCATCGTCTTTTTGCCCAGAGCATTCATGGCATCGGCCAGGCCCACGCTGGTGGTGGTTTTGCCCTCACCGGCGGGGGTGGGGCTGATGGCAGTCACCAGGATCAGCTTGCCCTCGGGACCATCGCCCTTGGCCAGCTTGTGGTCAATCTTGGCCTTGTAGTGGCCGTAGGGGATAACGCTCTGTCCCTGCAGGCCCAGTTTGGCCGCGATCTCGGTGATGGGCTTCATCTCGGCAGCCTGTGCAATTTCGATATCGCTCAACATGCGCAATTCCTCCTGTGTGGTAAAAACAAAGGGCTGCATACACCTGCTTCAGTGCATGCAGCCCAGACGGTCGGCTTTTTCTTCGGTTGCCTTCCCTGTGGTAATCCCCACAAATCCGTCGGTCAGCAACCTGCTATCGTTACTGTAGCATATTCGGGCAAAGTTTGTCAAGACTCAAACGCTGCCTTTTCCATACCCCCATTTTCGGAAGTAACGGCCCATGCTGATGAGCTGCATCTTGAACTTGCCCGCATCCCGCATAGGGGCGCGGTGCCAGGCATGGATGGCGGAAAACTGGGGTGCCAGCCAGACCGTGCCTTCCTGCAGCACCTTCTGGGTCAGGTCGGCATCTTCCACGTACATGAAGTATGCTGGGTCAAAACCACCGATTTTTTTCAGCACATCGGTGCGCACCGCCATAAAACTGCCGGTGCAGAACTCGATGCGCCGGGGCACCGTCAGGTCTTCGTCCTGCATGGTGTAGTGATCGTCCGCCCTGCGGAAAGCGCCGCCCAGTTTCGGTGCCAGCTGGCGGGCCAGCAGCAGCCAGGGGGTGGGTTTGCGGCGGGGCAGATGCTGCAGCCGCCCGTCGGGGTAGTGCAGCTGGGGCGTGGCCATGGCGGCGCCGGGGGTGGCCAGCAGCCAGTCGGCCAGGGGGCCCAGGATGTCTTCGGTCAACAGGATGTCGGGGTTCAGGATAAAATGCACCTCGCTGTCCAGCCGGTCCAGCACGGTGTTGTGTCCTTTGCCAAAGCCCACATTTTCGGGCAGTGGCAATACGGTCACCCGGTCATCGCCAAAATCGGTGGCGGCCAGTTTGGACCCGCAGCCGTCGGGGCTGCCGTTGTCCACCACATACAGCACAAAATCCGGGGCCGGGGTGTGGTGCAGGATGCTGCGCACGGCGGCGCAGACTTCGTCGTAATCACAGTACGCCACAATGCAGGCGCTGATCTTGGCCATGGGGAAAACTCCTCACTTTTTCAGGGCTTCCAGCTGGTTCAGGTCATAGGGAGTGTCCTGATAGACGTAATAGTTGAGCCAGTTGGTGTACAGCAGATACCCGTGGGCACGCCAGCGGAACAGCGGGTCCCGGCCGGGATCGTCGTCAGGGTAGTAGTTGCAGGGGATGTTGATGGGCTTTCCGGCGGCTACATCCCGTTTGTACTCGGTGTCCAGAGTATATTTGTCGTATTCGGGGTGGCCGATGACAAAGATCTGGCGGCCCGATTCGGTGGATAGCAGCATGGGGCCGGCCACGTCGCTTTCGGCCAGGATACGCAGGTCGGGGCAGGCGTCGATGGCTGCCCGGTCCAGCCCGGCCCAGCGGCTGTGAGGCGCATAGAAGACCTCATCGAAACCGCGGACCAGCGGGTTGGAAGGCCGCGTCACCCGGTGCTCAAACACACCGAACATCTTTTGGGGCAGATGCACCGTGGGAATGCCGAAATGGTAGTACAATCCGGCCAGGGCACCCCAGCAGAGATGGATGGTGGAGTAGACGTTCTTCTTGGTGTAATCCATGATCGTGCACAGTTCGTCCCAATAGTCCACGTCCTTGTAGTCCACGTCCTCCAACGGTGCGCCGGTGATGATCATGCCGTCAAACCGTTCGTCCTTGATCTCGTCGAAGGTCTTGTAAAAGGCCTGCATATGTTCCGGCGAGGTGTGGGTGGCGTCGTGGGTGGCGGTTTTCAGCAGGGTGATCTGCACCTGCAGCGGGCTGTTGGCCAGCAGGCGGGCCAGCTGGGTCTCGGTGACGATCTTGGTGGGCATCAGGTTGAGAATCAGGATGCGCAGCGGCCGGATGTTCTGGCTCTGCGCGCGCTCGCGGTGCATGACGAAGACGTTCTCCCGGGAGAGCTCTTCGTAGGCGGGCAGTTCTTTGGGAATAATCAGCGGCATAACTTCGCTCCCTTTTCAGACTTCCTTGGGGCGGTGCTCAGATCTGGGCCAGCGCCTGCTCGATGTCGGCAATCAGGTCGCGCTTGTCCTCCAGACCGCAGCTCATACGGACCAGATCGGGCTTCACACCGGCGGCGATCAGCTGCTCGTCGTTCATCTGGCGATGGGTGGTGCTGGCGGGGTGCAGGCAGCAGGTGCGGGCGTCGGCCACGTGGGTCTCGATGGCCGCCACCTTCAGGTGGCCCATGAAATTGGCAGCGGCTTCCCGGCCGCCCTTGACACCGAAACTGACCACACCGCAGGAACCGTTGGGCAGATACTTCTGGGCCAGGGCGTGGTACTTGTCACCGGGCAGACCGCAGTAATCCACATAGGCAATCTTGGGGTGGGAGGCAAGGAACTCGGCCACTGCCTGGCCGTTCTCGCAGTGACGGGCCATCCGCACATGCAGGCTCTCCAGACCCAGGTTCAGCATGTAGGCATTCATGGGGCTCTGCACACAGCCCAGGTCACGCATCAGCTGAGCGGTAGCCTTGGTGATGAAGGCGCCTTCCTTGCCGAAACGCTCGGCGTAGGTGATGCCGTGGTAGCTTTCGTCGGGGGTGGTCAGGCCGGGGAATTTGTCGGCGTGGGCCATCCAGTCGAACTTGCCGCCATCCACAATGGCACCGCCCACGCAGCCGCCGTGGCCGTCCATGTACTTGGTGGTGGAATGGGTCACGATGTCGGCGCCCCAGGACAGGGGACGGCAGTTGATGGGGGTCGCAAAGGTATTGTCCACCACCAGCGGTACGCCATGGCGGTGGGCCGCTGCGGCAAACTTTTCGATATCCAGCACGGTCAGGGCCGGGTTGGCGATGGTCTCGCCGAAGACCACTTTGGTGGCGGGGGTGAAGGCTGCATCCAGTTCTTCCTCGGTGCAGTCCGGGGAAACAAAGGTGGCGGTGATGCCCATCTTGGCCATGGTGACGGCGATCAGGTTGAAGGTGCCGCCATAGATGGAGCTGGAAGCTACGATGTGGTCCCCGGCGTTGCACAGGTTGAACAGCGCAAAGAAGTTGGCCGCCTGGCCGGAGCTGGTCAGCATGCCGGCGGTGCCGCCCTCCAGCTCGGCGATTTTGGCCGCCACCGTGTCGCAGGTGGGGTTCTGCAGGCGGGAATAGAAGTAGCCGCTGGCCTCCAGGTCGAACAGCTTGCCCATCTCGTCGGAACTGTCATACTTGAACGTGGTGCTCTGCACAATGGGAATCTGGCGCGGTTCGCCGTTTCCCGGGTGATATCCGCCCTGCACACACAGGGTGTTGATGGAATACTTCTCGCTCATACTTTTCCGCTCCTTTTGCATATAGGGCGTCCGGCCCCGTATGGATTTTACAAGAATTATTTCTATTGTAAGGTCTTGCCGCCCCAAAATCAAGAGGCAAACCCCGGCCCGTAGGGCAGAAAATCCCAATCGGAAGAAAAACAGGTATGGAAATCCGGCCGGGGGTGTGTTATAATACAAGACGGCAGCGGATCCCGGGAAGTCCGGAAAAGGCTGAAATGCCCAATGATTCTGCAAAAGAGGTAAAAACTATGCTTACTGCAATCACCGGTATCAACTGGGGCGACGAAGGCAAAGGCCGTATGGTAGACCTGCTCAGCCAGGACTACGACATCGTTGCGCGCTATCAGGGCGGCGACAACGCCGGCCACACCGTCAAGAACGAGCGGGGCAAGTTCATCCTGAACCTGATCCCCTCCGGCATTCTGCGTCCCGAGGTCGTCTGTGTCATGGGCGGCGGTATGGTCATCGACCCCGAGCATCTCGAAAAAGAGATTGCCTCCCTCACCGAGAAGGGCGTCCAGATCAGCCCGGCCAACCTGAAGATCTCCGACCGCGCCACCATTACCATGCCGTTCCATGTGGCCCAGGATGGCCTCGAGGAGGAGCGTCTGTCCAAGACCGGCGCTCAGTTCGGCTCCACCAAACGTGGCATCGCCTACACCTACGGCGATAAATATATGAAGAAGACCCTGCGCATGGGTGACCTGTGCCATATGGATGAGGGCGTCAAGAAGCGCCTGTCCACCATTGTGGAGTCCAAAAACCTGACCATGGTGAACATCTACGGCCAGAAACCGGTCAGCGTGGATGAGATGTGGGCCTGGTGCGAGCATTACGCCAAGGTCTTCGCCCCCTACATCTGCGATGTGGGCCAGTACCTGGCCGAGGCGGACGAGGCCGGCAAGAAGATCATGTTCGAGGCCCAGCTGGGCGCGCTGCGTGATATCGACTTCGGCATCTATCCCTACACGTCTTCCTCCAACACCATCGGTGCCTACGCGCCCATCGGTGCCGGAATCCCGGGCCACAAGCTCAACCTTTCCATCGGCATCATGAAGGCCTACTCCTCCTGCGTGGGCGAGGGCCCCTTCACCACCGAGCTGGCCATGACCGAGGAGGAGAAGGACGTCCTGCGTGAGCATGGCCATGAGTATGGTGCGGCCACCGGCCGTCCCCGCCGCGTAGGTCCCTTTGACGCGGTGGCCAGCCGCTACGGTGTCCAGTGCCAGGGCTGCGATGAACTGGCCCTGACCCTGCTGGATGTGCTGGACTACATGGAGGAAGTGCCCATCGTCACCCAGTACCGTCTGTCGGACGGCAGCCTGACCACCCGGTTCCCCATGGGCAAGACGCTGGATGATGCCCAGCCCGTGGTGGAGAAGATGCCCGGCTGGCACTGCGACATCACCGCTGTGCGCAAGTTCGAGGATCTGCCCGTCCAGGCACAGAACTATGTCAAGCGCCTGGAAGAACTGGTGGGCTGCAAGATCAAGTACATCTCGGTCGGCCCCGAGCGTGACGCCTGCATCGTGCGCGACTAAAACCAAACAAATCTGAAGAATCCAAACAACGGCGGACTTTCGGAGTCCGCCGTTTTCTGAAAGGGGGGCGAACGGGTTGGTCGATCTGCTGATTCGCGTTTTCATCAAAGATCACGACAATACTGCCAACCGTGCGGTGCGTACCGCCTACGGCAATCTGGCGTGCATTGTCAGCGTCGTCTGCAACCTGTTGCTTTTTGCGGGAAAAACCGCCGTCGGCTCGCTGGCCGGCAGCGTTTCCATTATGGCCGACGGTATGAATAACCTGTCGGATGCCAGCTCCAACATCGTCAGCCTGGTGGGCTTCAAACTGGGGTCCCGTCCGGCGGACTCGGAGCATCCTTACGGCCATGCCCGGTACGAGTATCTGGCCGGGCTGGCGGTTTCGGTCATGATCCTCGTCATCGGGGTGGAACTGCTCAAGGAGAGCTTCGGCAAGGTATTGCATCCCACCGAAGTACAGTTCGGCTGGCTGACGGTAGCCGTACTGATTGCTTCCATCCTGGTCAAACTGTGGATGAGCGTGCTCAACCGGAAAATCGGTCGCATCATCCAGTCGGAGACCCTGATGGCCACGGCTGCCGATGCCCGCAACGATGTGATCACCACCGCCACGGTGCTGGTGGCCTCGGTGCTGACCTGGCTGACCCGGTTTGACCGTCTGGACGGCATCATGGGCCTGGGCGTGGCGGCCTTCATTCTGTACAGCGGTATCCAGTTGGTGCGGGATACCATCGACCCGATCCTGGGCGCCGCACCGGACCCGGAACTGGTGGAACATATCGAGAAAAAGGCGCTGGGCTACCCCGGCGTGCTGGGCATCCATGACCTGATGATCCACGATTACGGCCCGGGCAACCGGCTGGTGAGTTTTCACATCGAGATGGACGCCAAAGGGGATGTCATGCAGAGCCACGACGTCATTGACAGCATCGAGAAGGACCTGCTGGTGCAGGACGGAATGATTGCCACCATCCATTATGACCCCATTGTCACCGGCAATGCCCATGTGGAGGAGATCCGCAGCTTTTTGCAGCAGCAGGTGGCCCAGCTGGAACCCAAGGCCAACCTGCATGACCTGCGCATCGTGCCGGGGCCTTCCCATACCAATGTGATCTTTGACTGCGCCGTCCCGGCGGAATACCTGACCGACAAGCAGCGCCGCGGTGCCAAGCTGGTCACCGCCCTGCGCACGGCGGTCCAGCAGAAATGGCCGGACCATTTCTGTGTCATCAAACTGGAACCCGAGTACGCACCTTCCGTACACCTGGAAAATTAAAGAAAGAGGAAAAACTATGGACTACAATCAAGCTGCTCTTGAACTGCATGCCAAAGGCCCCGGTAAACTGACGGTGCAGAGCCTGGTGCCCTGCAAGGACAAGGATGCCCTGTCCACGGCCTACACGCCGGGCGTGGCCGAGCCCTGCCGCAAGATCGTGGCCAATCCCGACGACGTCTACACCTACACCCTCAAGGGCCGCACGGTGGCGGTGGTAACCAACGGTACCGCCGTGCTGGGCCTGGGCAACATCGGCCCCGAGGCAGGCCTGCCGGTCATGGAAGGAAAGTGCGTTCTCTTCAAGGAGTTCGGCGGTGTGGATGCATTCCCCATCTGCCTGAACGCCAAGACGAAGGAGGAGGTCATTGCCGCCGTCAAGGCCATTGCGCCCACCTTCGGCGGTATCAACCTGGAGGATATCCGCAGCCCCGAATGCTTCGAGATCGAGGCAGAACTGGAACGGGATCTGGACATTCCGGTATTCCACGATGACCAGCACGGCACAGCCATCATCGTGCTGGCCGGTGTGCTCAATGCCCTCAAGGTGGTGGGCAAGCGCATCGAGGATGTGCACATCGTCCAGAACGGTCCCGGCGCCGCCGGAACGGCCATCATCCATATGCTGCAGGTGGCGGGTGCCAAACACATCATCGCGGTGGATGAACACGGCATTCTGGTGCCGGGCCGTCCCCAGGGACTGGCCGGTCACAAGGCGAAACTCGCAGAGGAGACCAACCCCGAAAAATTGAGCGGCGGTCTGGCAGAAGCCATTCGCGGCGCCGACGTGTTTATCGGTACCTCCATCGCGGGCGCGTTGACGCCGGAACTGGCCGCCACCATGGCCCCGGACGCCATTGTGTTTGCCATGGCCAACCCCACGCCGGAAATCATGCCCGACGCCGCCAAGGCAGCGGGTATCCGGGTCATTGGCACCGGCCGGTCGGATTTCCCCAACCAGGTCAACAACGTGCTGGCTTTCCCGGGTATCTTCAAGGGCGCCCTGTCGGTGCGTGCCCGGGACATCAACCCGGCCATGAAGATGGCGGCCGCCCAGGCCATTGCCGGACTGATCCCCGACGAGGAACTGAACGAGGAAAACATCCTGCCCAAGGCTTTTGATCCCCGTGTACCCGAAGCGGTGGCGGCGGCGGTAGCCCAGGCAGCCCGGGAAAGTGGAGTGGCGCGCGTATGAATACCATCCGGGAACTGAGCGCCGACGTCATCCGCGACGCTGTGGAGGCGCTCTGCATCGAAGCCAATACCACACTGCCCACTGACGTGAAGACGGCGCTGGATCGGGCGCAGGCAGCGGAGCCCTGGCCGCTGGCCAAGCAGACGCTGGAACTTTTGCAGCAGAATCTCTGTGTGGCGGCTCACCAGGAACTGCCCATCTGCCAGGACACCGGCATGGCCTGTGTGTTTCTGGAACTGGGTCAGGATGTGCACATCGACGGCGACCTGAATGCCGCCGTCGATGAGGGCGTGCGCCGCGGCTACGAAAAAGCCTACCTGCGCAAATCCATCACGGCAGACCCGCTGCAGCGGGTCAACACCGGGGACAATACGCCGGCATTCCTGACGGTGCATCTGGTACCCGGGACGGGCTGCAAGGTTACGGTGGCACCCAAGGGCGCCGGCAGTGAGAATATGAGCCGTCTGGCCATGCTCAAACCTGCCGACGGTGTGCAGGGTGTCAAGGACTTTGTGCTGGATACCGTGCGGCAGGCGGGCGCCAATCCCTGTCCGCCCATCGTGTTGGGCATCGGCATCGGCGGCAGCTTCGACCACTGTGCCGCCCTGGCCAAAAAGGCACTGCTGCGCCCGCTGGATCAGCCCAACGCCGACCCCTACTACGCGGCACTGGAAAAGGAACTGCTGGATGCCATCAATGCCACCGGTTTCGGGCCCCAGGGATTTGGCGGTGCCACTACCTGCCTGGGGGTCTCCATTGAGCAGCGTCCCACCCATGTGGCCTGTCTGCCGGTGGTCGTCAACATGAGCTGCCATGTGACCCGCCGTGCCAGCCGGGAGGTGTGAACCGTGACCAAACGAACAATCGACATCCCTTTGGACGGGGTGGGGGAGAGCAACCGTCCTTCCCGCCGTACCATCGACATCCCGCTGGATGGCGGCAAAGGGGCAGACGGCATCAACGATAAAGAATATGAGTTTGTGAACCGTCATCACGAAGAATACAAGGAATTGCGCCGCCGCGCACGGGAACAGGGAGGCTATTGATGCAGTACGTTTTACAGACCCCGCTTCAGAAAGCTGACCTGGCACCGCTGCGCGCGGGGGACACGGTGCTGCTTTCCGGCGTGGTGTACACCGCCCGGGATGCGGCCCACGCCCGCATGATGGAACTGCTGGATGCCGGCAAAGAACTGCCGTTTCCCATCGAGGGGGCGGCCATCTATTATGTGGGCCCCACGCCGGAACGCCCCGGCTGCGCCATCGGTGCGGCAGGGCCCACCACGTCCGGGCGTATGGATGCCTACACGCCGCGCCTGCTGGATCTGGGCCTGGCCTGCATGATCGGCAAAGGCAAGCGAAACCAGGCCGTCAAGGACTCGGTGGTGAAGAACGGAGCGGTTTATCTGGCGGCCATCGGCGGTGCCGGTGCCCTGATGGCCCGCAGCGTGGAAAGCTGCGAGATCATTGCCTGGCCGGATCTGGGCTGCGAGGCGGTACGCCGCCTGGTGGTGAAGGACTCCCCGCTGACGGTGCTGCTGGACCCCCAGGGCGGCGATCTCTATGAGAGCGGCCCGGCGGCCTATCTGGCCTCTTTGCGGTAATCCCATGGGCCGCGCAAAAGGATTTTCCGGGAAAAGAATGCGCCGGTGTCTTGCGTTGTGTGCGGTTTTGCTGCTTGCCAGCGCAGCAGTGGCCACAGCGTTGGTGCTGCATGCCAACCGGGTCGCCCGTCAGCGGCAGGAGGAAGCCCGCCTGGCGGCCGAACATGCCGCTGCGGAACAGGCGGCCCTGGCGCAGGCCCGGGCCGAGGAAGAAGCCCGGCAGGAGGAAGAACGCCGCCGTGCGGAGGAGGCGGCAGCCCTGCGCCAACAGCAGGTGGCAGATGCCGCCGCTGCCCGCGAAGCCGTACAATATGGCGATAAGCTGGGAACCATCCGGGTGGAAGGAACTCAGATTGACTGTGACCTGTATTGGGGGGACAGCAACACACAGTTTGATGCCGGAGCCGGTTGCCACGCATCGGACGGTTGTGTGCTGCCCGGGGAAAACGGCACTGTGTTTATCGGCGCGCATACGGGCACCTATTTTGCCGATCTGGGATCGGCGGAGGTGGGAGACCGGATCCACCTGCAAACCGAGTGGGGTGAGTTCGTCTATGA
>ERZ1643251.3420-NODE-3420-length-14687-cov-11.589940_pt1 | contig 14687 bp, 14 predicted proteins | sample MGYA00579261_ERZ1643251 | MGnify/ENA primary metagenome ERZ1643251 (study PRJEB29033, sample SAMEA4952267) | chicken gut metagenome | biome: Broiler Chicken; feature: Gastrointestinal Tract; material: Caecum | place: Ireland | collected 2018 | study: Broiler...
AACGTAGCGCTCCACTTCGTTCCGCTTACCGTCCAAGGACGGACGAGCCCTGCGTTTGACTGCGGGAAAAGCCTTTCGCTACGTAATAAATTACCGACACCCATTTGCTTTTTGTTGGAAAACAGTGTTTTTACTATGTTTCAACAACAACCTCCCCACCACAAGCGGCGACTTCGCCAAAGTCGCAAAAGAAAAGAGTTGCAACAAAACGCAACTCTTTTTTCTTTTTCTTTCGAGGCTTCGTCGCCTTTTCGTTTCACAGTACAGGAAATCGAAATAACGTAGCGCTCCACTTCGTTCCGCTTACCGTCCAAGGACGGACGAGCCCTGCGTGTTTACCGAAACAAAATACAATTTGTCGTTGCTTCTCTTCATCCTACTTACGTTTCCTGTGCGAAACACCGTTTTTTTGCCTTTACAACCCGTGTTACGCACCTCAAAACGATGCAACTAGTCTTGTAACTGTAATGCGATACTTCTACGATACCTCAATGATTGCCGACATTTTTTCGCTAATTGTAGGGAAGTGCGTGCTTGCCATGTTTCAAAACCTTACCCCAACACAAGCAGACTGCCGACCATGAACTTATTGCCCAAAACTGCAAAGTATCCAAATGATTTACTGCAAAAATATGTTGCGTTTCACGACAGTTGCCACTATTAAATTGAAAATTGCCTGTTGTCTTTTTTGGAAAAAACACTGTTTGATACGTTTTTTTCAAAACCTCTTAAAAATTTTTTTACAAACATTAAAATCTTTGTTGCAGATTAAAGGACGTTTGCAAAGGTTGCGACAAACAGGCAGACAAATCTTTCAATCGATAAATTGGGTATTGACAAAACTTCAACGGATATGATACCATTAGTAAAAAGCGGGAGGTAGTCAATGAACAGCATTTCTTGCAGATAATTTAATAACGCTCTGCCTTCAAGCAGCGTGAATTTTGCAAGAAAGCCCTTACTATGCCCTTTAATAGATACAGCGTTTCTATTGCGCTGTTTTTGTTGCGTATCACAAGGTTGTTCTTGTGATTTTTTTGTTGTTTGAAGCAATGATTACAGGAGGATAGGATATGTCAATTATTAAAGTGGAGAATCTCACCTTTCATTACCCCAACACTTACAACAACATTTTTGAAAATACTTCCTTTGTGCTGGATACCGACTGGAAGTTGGGTTTTATTGGCAGAAACGGTAAGGGAAAAACAACTTTTTTGAAACTGTTGCAAGGAGAATATCCTTTTGACGGGCGCATTGTTTACTCCGTCAAATTCGATTACTTCCCAAGCAAAATTGAAAACGCAGAAGCAACGACAGAAACCGTGCTGCAAAAAATAGCCGTCAACGCACAAACCTGGCAATTCGAAAAAGAATTGTCTTTGTTGCAAACTAACAAAGATATTCTGCAACAAAAATTTTGCAGTCTTTCGGAGGGAGAACAAACAAAAGTTTTGTTGGTGGGATTTTTTCTTAAAGAGGGCTACTTTCATCTGATTGACGAGCCCACAAATCACCTTGACGCTTTTTCAAGACAAACGGTAGCAAACTATCTGAAAAACAAAAAGGGTTTTATTGTCGTTTCGCACGACAGAACTTTTCTGGACATTTGCACAGACCATATTCTTGCGCTCAACAGAAACACTCTGGAAGTGCAAAAGGGCAATTACACGTCTTGGGAACGCAATTTCCGTTACAGACAATCCCACGAGCAGACGGCGAATGAAAAACTGACCAAAGAAATAGAAAAGATGAAGCAAGACGCATTGCGAAAACAGCAGTGGGCAAACAAAATAGAATCGTCCAAGATTGGCGAACATCAGGGCGACAGAGGTTACATCGGACACATGTCGGCTCGCATGGCAAAAAGAGCCAAGGCGTCCGAAAGCCGAAGACAACGTGCAATAGAAGAAAAGTCCGCTTTGTTGAAGGACGTCGAAGAAACGCCTCAACTTAAACTCAGCGCATTGCGTTACCGCTTAGACAGGCTGGCAGAATTCAAAAACGTTGCGCTTTTCTACGGCGAAAAACAAGTGTGCAAGGAAATATCCTTTGAAATAAACAACGGCGACAAAATTGCAATAAACGGAATCAACGGCAGCGGCAAAAGCACGTTGCTTCGGTTGATTGCAGGAAAACACAGTGATTACTGCGGTATTGTCAACATACGCCCCGACCTTACCATGTCTTGCGTCCCGCAAAACACCTCTTTTCTTAAAGGAAGTTTGAACGACTTTATTTCCGACAGCAACATAGACAAAACGCTTTTTCTTACAATTCTTCGTAAAATGGATTTCGACAGACAACAGTTTGACAAAAAAATGGAAAACTACTCTCTCGGGCAAAAGAAAAAGGTCGTTTTGGCAAGAAGTCTGTGCCAAAAGGCGCACTTGTATCTGTGGGACGAACCGCTGAATTACATAGATTTGTACTCGAGATTGCAAATAGAACAGTTGCTTGCCGACAGCAACATTACCATGATTTTTGTGGAACACGACAGTGCTTTTTGCAATGCCGTTGCGACAAAACAATTACATTTGGAAAAACTTTAACGAAAACCCAACCTTTTTCATACGATACGCCCTTTGGGAAACACATTACAAAAAAGACGTGGCACAAAATTTTTCAAGGCAAAATTGTCGGAAAGTTCTCCACCGTTGATTGCATCGTGAAAGTAAACAACGGTTGCGCTGACGTTTGGAATTCTTAAAACAAAGGTTTAGTAGCGAAAAAAATTTGTTGGAACGTGAAAACCGCACCGCTTGCTTTGGCAAAAAGCACGCACACAAGTTGCAATTGTCCGTTTGAACTTTAACACATAAAAAAACGCCTGTGTGAGGCGTTTTTTTTGTTTTGATTTTCAGTTGAAACGTCCGTTTCCCCAAAAGAACAGCGCAACGGTGTTGGGACCGCAGTGACACGCCAAAATTGTGCCTATGTCCACAAGACGGATGTCCGTGAGGTTGGGAAATGCAGCCTGTATCGCCTGTTTTGTTTGCAACGCCGTTTGCAAGCAGTTGGAATGTTCCAAAAACAGCGTACCGTTGTAGTTGTACCCGTCCAAAGCGACGTTTCCCATTTCTTCCACCAACTTGGCAATGGCTTTGCGTGCCGTAATGGTTTTGTTGTACGCAACAATTCTGCCCGAAGAGGTAACACGCATCAGGGGACACAAATGCAACAGATTGCCTATCAGCATTGCCGGTCCCGATACCCTGCCGCTTCGGCGCAGGTAGGAAAGGTCGGTGGTGAAAAAGTAATGTTGGGCATTCAGTTTGTTTTGTTCTACCCAAGTTGCAATTTCTTCCAAAGTGGCGCCGTTGTCACGCATGTCCAGGGCGTGTTCGATGATTAGTCCCAATCCGCCGCCACCGCTTAAAGAATCCACCACCACCAACTTGCGAGAGGGAAACTCACGGCGCACTTCCTCCGCCGCTTTGTAACAGTTGGAAATGGATTGCGTAAGCCCCGAACTGAAAGTCAGGTGCAACACGTCCCCCTTTTGCAACTGCTCACGGAAAAAGTCGGCGTACTTTTCCGTGTTTATCTGTGAAGTTGTGGGACGCTTTGTTTTCATCGCCTCGTACAGCACGGCAAGGGCGTTTTCGTCTCTGCCCATATTGTCTTCGAACTCTTCGCCGTCGATGCTGTAGGTGTAAAACAACACGGGGCAGTTGCGAGATTGCAGATAATCGTACGTCAAATCGCAAATGGATTCGCAAGTTACGTTGAACATTTTTCCTTACTTCCTTAAACAAATATCGTTGTACCTTCAACACTCGCAAATATCCTTGCACCGACATGCCGGCACAATTCCGACTGAGTGTTGAAGAGGCTGTTTTCCTGCCTATTATAAATCACAAAGGGAAAAGTGTTTACCCACTAGTGGCTTTTTACATTCTACACTGCTGTTTCGGTGCAGTAGAATTGCAAAAAAGCAACTCTCCTCACAGTAGAATTGCCCTTTTGTTGATCAAATGGGTTGCATTTGACGGGTAAAACTGCTACAATAACAGTATGGAAAATCAAAACGACAACAAAATTGTGAATTCCGACCAACTGAAAGGCATCATCGCCAAAAATCTGAGCCGTTTTCGCAAAGCCGCAGGAATTACACAGCAACAACTTGCGCAACAAATAAACTACTCCGACAAGGCTGTGAGCAAGTGGGAACGTGGGGAAGGACTCCCCGACGTCGTTGTGCTTAAAACTCTTGCCGACATGTACGGAGTTACCGTGAACGATTTTTTGGTGGAGCACAAGGAACAGCCTTTGGGCAAATCTTCCCTTAAAACGCTTATTGCAAAACGGTGGCTGGTGGCGTTGCTTTCGGCGGGGCTTGTGTGGCTGGTGGCAACGGTGGTAACAGTCGTGTGGCTTTTTGTGGACAAAACCGTTCCCGTCGCCAAATACGCCTACATTTGCGCCCTGCCTGTTTCACTGACGGTACTTCTGGTGTTCAGTTGCCTGTGGTGTAAACTGTGGGAAAGATGCGTTGTTGCGTCCCTTCTCATGTGGTCGCTGTGCCTGCTTATTCACATCTTTTTGAATTTCAGCAACGCTTGGCTAATTTACATAATAGGCGCTGCGGTACAGTTGCTGATAATTTTGTGGTATTTGTTGCGGTTTTTTGTACTTAAAGATAAAAACAGGCAGTAGTTGCACCTCTTTAACACGCAAACCAATGTTGGAAATAAACACCTGCAACAAAACATTTTCACGGCGCACCATTTGCCGTGCCGTAGTTTTAATTGCGTAAATTTTGAAATAAATTTAAATGCACAACGTGGACTGATTAAAAGATTTCAACTTTACAACCGCTATTTAGGAAACGTCGTAAAAAACTGCAAAAGCACTTTTCTCACAAGGCTTTTACTGTGAAAATTGCTTTTGGAACCTTTACTTGCAATAAACGGAAAATTTGCACATTGACATTGCAGACAAAAAGTTGTAACATTACATCATTACCGATGAAAAAAAGCAACGGCTATTGCTGTTTTTCAGACTGTTGCCTTCGGCAAAACCGACAAACGCTTGTTGCCGAAATATTGTTGAAAAGTGCTGTGTTGCGGCTTTGCAAAGGACGTTTTCGGCAGCCGCACCGCTTTTGTGCAGGAAATGCCTACTACGTTCTAAACTTTTTCTACGGCGGAATTGATAAAACTTCATAAACACAACAAAAATAAGGGTTACAGAGGAGGTACAATATGCAAGTTTCCTGCAAAGAATTGCGCAGACGTGCATGGGAAAAACTTGCCAACGGCAACTACTGGCGGAGCGTTTTGGTTACGTTTATTGTTTCCGTTGCCAACGGCGTGGCAGGCGTTTTTACGTCCGGTCCGCTGGCATACGGTTCGTCAAAATTTTTCCTTTGTACGCAAAGAAACCAAGACGCCAACTTTGAAATGCTGGGCGACGGCTTTAACAGGTACGGAAAAACCTTTCTCACGGGATTGGCTCTTATGCTGTTCATGTTTTTGTGGTCGCTGGTGATAATTGTGCCACAGATAATTTCCTCCGTTTGTCTTGCTTGGATAAGAATGGACATGGCACAGACAATCGTTCCTTCCATATTGGAATTGACTTGCTGTGCAATTATGCTGATAATGTGCTGGTTGCCGATTGTCAAAAGTCTTTCCTACCGCATGACATTTTACGTAATGGTGGATTTCAACCTTTCCGGCAGAAAGGCAATTTCCAAGAGCGTCGAACTGATGAAAGGCTACAAAGCAAAACTTTTCCGTTTGGGGTTGTCCTTTTTCGGATGGTATTTGCTGAGTTCGCTGACGTTTGGAATAGGCGCAATTTTCCTTGCCCCCTACGTTGAAGCCACCGTGGCGGAATTTTACGCCGAACTGCTCGATTGCCACGGCATCACTCCCGAACAATCCCCCGAAAACGACGACAATTTGAAATTTTGATTACAAAAAAGCAAAATAAAAGCAGTCCCGAAAGGAACTGCTTTTTGTTTGTTTCGGTGTCAGAATTCTTCCACGCTACCCACCTTGATGAGGTTGGTGCCGACGTTTTTGCCCAAAGGCACTCCTGCCGTGATGACAATGTTGTCGCCCGCCTTGGCAAGTCCGAGGCGTTTTACCACCTCTTCGGCATTGATGAACATGTCGTCGGTGTTGTCGAATGTCTGACAAATTACCGGAATGACGCCCCAACTTGTGGCAAGTTGATTGTACACCCTGTCGCTGTTTGTCATGGCTACGATGGGTGCGCCCGGACGGAAACGGGAAACCATGCGTGCGGAGGCTCCCCTTGCCGTGTACACTACTATCGCTTTGGCATTGATGTCGAAAGCGGTGTTAACCGTGGCGTGAGAAATAGCGTCGGTGTTGTTCATAAGAGTGAAAGGGCTTGCCGTGTACATCTGCTTGTAGTCGATGTTTCTTTCCGCCTCTTCGGCAATGCGTGCCATGGTGGCTATCGTGTTGGAAGGGTTGATACCGACAGCGCTTTCCGCCGAAAGCATAACGCAACTGGAACCGTCGTACACGGCGTTTGCCACGTCTACAATTTCCGCACGGGTGGGACGCAGTTTGGTAATCATGCTTTCCAACATTTCCGTGGCGGTAATTACAAATTTTCCGCTCATACGGCTTTTTGTTATCAGCATTTTTTGTATTGCGGGAAGTTTTTCGTAGGGGGTTTCCACTCCCAGGTCGCCACGGGCAACCATTACTCCGTCGGAAGCGGAAATTATGTCGTCTATGTTGTCCAATCCGCTTTGACTTTCTATTTTGGAAATGAGGCAAACGTCCTTTGCCCCGTGGTCTATCATGAATTTGCGCACTTCACGCACGCAGTCGCCGTCCTGCACGAAACTGAGAGCGTACATTTCTGCGCCGATTTTTATGCCGTATTCCAAGTCCTTTTTGTCCTGCTCCGACAAAAACGGCATGTTGAGTTTGGCATTGGGAACAAACAGTCCCTTGCGGTCGGAAAGCGTGCCGCTGTTTTGTGCTTCGGTGTGTATTGTTGTGCCGTCGATGCCCGTTATGCGAAACATAAGCAAGCCGTCGTTAAGCAAAATGGTGCCGTTTTCACGTATGTCCTTGTACAATTCCTTGTAGGTGATGGAAACCTTTGTTTCGTCGCCCACCACGTCTTCGGCAACAAAGTCGAAGGGCATGCCTTCTTTTACTTCTATTTTGCCGTCACGGAATGTGCCGATACGCACTTCCGGTCCCTTGGTGTCCACCATGATGGGAATGGGCACACCCAAGTTTCTGCGAACCTTTTTGACGTTGTCAACACGTTGCTGATGTTCCTCATAGGTGCCGTGACTCATGTTTATTCTTGCCACGTTCATTCCTGCCAAAGCCATTTTTTTGATTTGGTCATAGGTGGTGCTGGCAGGTCCCAACGTACACACAATCTTTGTTTTTCTCATCTGACGCCTCCGATTACGAATGTACAGTAAATTTTGTTCGGAATTGGCAAAGTTTCCAAACTTCGCCTTATACATATTATAGAACAAAAATCAAGTTTTGTAAATACACTGCGAATTTTTTTGAAATTTTGTACAAACTTGTTGTGTTGCTTTGCGTGCGTGGTCAAGACAAACGCTTTAACGCAAAATTGCGCCGTTGCAAATATTACAAAAATGTCCGACGTCCTTTTGAAAAGTACCCTGCAACTTGTTTTGCCGAAAAATCCGTCCCCCCCCCTAAAAAGCGTCCACTGCATTTTTGTGATGTTCTGACGCAATAGGCTTTCGCTTTTTGGCATGCACCGCTTTGCCTTTGCAGATGTAAGGCTTGCCAAAATTGAAAAACACACTACCTACAAAAGCAAAGTCTTCGTCATTGACAAACATTGTTTTTGGTGAGATAATAAATTTTGAGTGAAACCCTTGCGACTGTTGCACCGCTACACAACGGTGGCATTGCAACTGCATTAAAACAAAGCATCTATAAACGAGGTGAAACAATGAAAAATCTTTTGAAACTTTCCCCCGAAGTGGCGGAAGCGTTGAAAAACAACCGTCCCGTTGTGGCATTGGAATCCACCATTATTTCTCACGGTATGCCCTACCCGCAAAACGTGGAAACGGCGTTGAACGTGGAAAAAATTTTGCGGGACGCAGGCTGCGTGCCTGCCACCATTGCCGTGATTGAAGGCGTGCCGACGGTAGGTTGCAACCAACAGGAAATTGACCGTCTGGGACGTGGAGGCACCAAAGTTACCAAAGTTTCACGCAGAGATTTGCCCTTTGTCGTGGCAAAAAAGCAGGACGGAGCCACCACCGTTGCCGCAACCATGTACCTTGCCAGCCTTGCAGGCATTGACGTGTTTGCAACAGGCGGAATCGGCGGCGTGCACCGTGGCGCAGAAAAAACAATGGATATCTCCGCCGACCTTGACGAACTGCAACAAACAAGCGTGCTTGTGGTGTGTGCCGGCGCAAAGTCTATTTTGGACATTGGCCTTACGTTGGAATGTCTGGAAACGAGGGGAGTTGCCGTAGTTGGCTACAAAACGGAAGATATGCCCGCCTTTTACACACAAAAAAGCGGTTTCAAGGTGGACTACCGATTGGACACCCCCGAGGAAATAGCACAAGCCTTTTTTGCAAAGTGCCAACTGGGACTTCAAGGGGGCATGCTTGTTACCAACCCCATTCCCGACGAATATTCCATGGACTACGACTACATTTCGCAAAACATTTCTTCCGCTTTGCAGGAAGCGGAAAAGTTGGGCATACACGGCAAGCAGTGTACCCCCTACCTTTTGGACAAAATACAGAAACTCACCGGCGGACAAAGCCTCGACGCCAACATTCAGTTGGTGTACAACAACGTTCGGTTGGGGGCAGAAATTGCAAAATGTCTGTGTGCGCTGAAAAGTAACGGTATCAAAAAAAGTATAAACTGAGGAAAGGATATGAAAATTGGCGGATTGATGAAACTGACCTTGTTGGACTATCCCGAAAAGGTAGCCTGCACGGTGTTTACCGTGGGTTGCAACTTCAAATGTCCCTTTTGCCACAATGCAAGTCTGGTTTCGGCTACCAACTGCGAGCAGTACACCACCGACGAGATACTGCAATTTTTGAATAAGCGCAAAAACGTGTTGGAAGGAATGTGCCTGACGGGGGGCGAACCGTTGTTGCAAAGCGGCGTGGAAGAATTTTTGCGCAAAGTGAAAGAACTCGGGTACAGCGTAAAACTTGACACAAACGGCAGTTTTCCGCAAAAACTGAAAGACCTGATAGACAAAAAGTTGGTGGACTACGTTGCAATGGACGTCAAAAACAGCATTGCCCTGTACCCGCAAACGGCAGGTTGCGCCGACATTGACGGAGTTAAACAATCCGTTGAGTTACTGAAAAGTAACGTGGTGGATTACGAATTCCGCACCACCGTTACGGGAAACTTGCACACCAAAGAGGGTATGCGTGAAATGGGACAGTGGCTTAAAGGTGCAAAAAGACTGTACCTGCAAAAATTTGTGGACAGCGGCGACCTTATCGACAAAAACACGTCGGGATGCGACGAACAAACGATGATAAGGTACAAAAACATATTGAAAACCTACGTCCCCGAAACACACCTGCGTGGAATGGACGACGAATGAGTACGGCAAAAACGTCAAACCTTCAACCCCGTAATGTAAACACTTTGGCTAATCAACGCCAAACAGCGGCACAGCGACGCATGAAAGCGCAACTTGCAAAAAACGCTGAAAACCAACGGTAACGAAACGCAAAAACAGCGTTGCGAAACCCTGATAAGCAATGTCTTTTAACAAAAGATTGATAACAAGCAACAACACGCAACGTTTTTTAAGACAACGCATGCAAAAACAAGTTGGATTTTGATGAAACTTTGTTGCCTGTTGCTTTGAATAATGGGATTTTTCCACTGAAATAATACAAAACAATAAATTACCGCCACAACAAAAAAACAAAACAATAAATTACAAAACAATAAAATACGAAACATCAAATTACAAAACAATAAAAAACAAAGCAACAAATACAAAACAATAACCACAAAACAATAAATTACAAAAAAACAAAAAAACCGCCACAACAAAAAAAACAATAAAATAACAAAACAATAAAATAACAAAACAATAAAACACAAAACAACAAAAAACCGCCACAACAAGGCGGTTTTTTGTTTTTGGTTTATTTGCAGGAAAATTTTGCCTGCTACTTGAAATAAGTTGTCCGATTTTGTAACGTTTCCATTACTTGCAATTACCCGCAACGTGGATTTTGCAACGCAAACGGACGGTAAACTGCACAAAAATTGACGACAGTTGTACAATATTTGCACATACGTGTGTGAAAAAAGCGTCAATAGTTTGAAAGAGGCAACTTTTCCGTCACCGAAGGTTACCGTTGCGTCCACTCAGGCATTGAGTTGCGCCAACGACATGTCCAGACGGCGCAACGTTTCCTCTTTTCCTATTATTTCGGCAATTTCGCTGGCACCGCCCGGCGTTGCGGCAAATCCCGTAAGAGCAATGCGTGCCGGCCACAGTACTTTGCCGTTTTTCACGCCCTGTTCCGTTGCAAGTTGAACAAGACTTTCGTACAGATGGGCGTTGTCCCACACTTCCACATTGGCAAATTTTTCCCTTACAAGGGGCAAAATGGCACGAGCCGTGTCGGCGTCGGTTTTTTGTTTCTGATTGACGTACAAATTGCTGTCGAAAGGTCCGAATTCCCACAGGAAACGCAGTTTGTCCTCTATCTCCGCAAAAGTTTCTATTCTGCTTTGAATAAGTTTGCACACCAAAGTTTTGTCGAAGTTTTTGAGGGGACCGTTTTCTATCCACGGTGTGGCGTAGGAGGCAAAATCTTCCGCCGTCATTTCCTTGATGTACAACGAGTTGAGCCATGCAAGTTTCATGGGGTCGAAAATGGATGGGCTTTTGTTGATGCCGGAAATGTCAAACTTCTGTTCCAACTCCGCAAAGGACATTTTTTCGCTGTCGTCCTTGGGCGACCAACCCAAAAGCGCAATGTAGTTGATGATTGCGTCCTTCAGAAAGCCTTTTTTGATGAGGTCTTCGTAACTTGCGTCGCCGTTGCGCTTGGAAAGTTTGTGCTGGGCATCTTTCATTATCGGAGGCATGTGAATGTACATGGGTTTTTCCCATCCGAAAGCGTCGTACAGCAAATTGTACTTGGGCGTGCTGGAAAGGTACTCTATTCCACGCATTACGCAGTTGATAGCCATCAGATGGTCGTCTATGACGTTTGCAAAGTTGTAGGTGGGCATACCGTCGGACTTTATCAGGATCTGGTCCTCCAACTCGCTGTTTTCGATGGTGATGTCGCCGTACACGGCATCGTGGTAGGTGGTGCTTCCTTCCGTGGGCATATTTTGACGTATTACGTATTTTTCCCCCGCAGCAAGCCTGCGCTGCACCTCTTCTTTGGAAAGGGAAAGGCAGTGCTTGTCGTAACGGCGAGCCCCGTTTACGTCGGGCAAAGACGCCAACCTTTCTTCACTGCAAAAACAGTAGTAGGCGTGTCCGCTTTCCACAAGTTGTTTGGCGTATTTCAAATACTCGTTTTTGCGTTGGGACTGAATGTAAGGACCGTAGTCGCCGCCCACGTCGGGACCTTCGTCGTACATTATGCCCGTTTCACGCAGTGTGCGGTAAATTATTTCCACCGCTCCGTCGACGTATCTGCCTTGGTCGGTGTCTTCGATACGCAAAATGAATTTGCCGTGCATTTTCTTGGCGTACAGATAGGAGTACAACGCCGTGCGAAGTCCTCCGATGTGAAGGTAGCCCGTGGGGCTGGGTGCAAATCTGGTGCGTAGTTGATTCATTGTTAAATTTTCCTCTTTGTTTATTTCAATGCAAAAGACTTCATTCCCGTCCTTTGCCTGTTTTGTACCTGTTGGCTATGTCTGACATAACCTTTTCCTTAAAGAAACTGTAGTAATCGCCTTTGTTGTTGAAAATGATGTGTTCCAACAACACAATGTTGAGGTTGGCAAGCGTAACGTACATTTTTTCCGTGAAAGATATGTCCGCTTCGCTTGGCAGACACATTCCGCCCACATGACAGTGAAACAGCAAAACGCCGGAAGCGTTTGCGCCGACTGCCGACGCCACAATCTTTTTGAGGTCCAACTTTACTTCCTGCGTACTGTTGGAAGTGAACACTTCACTTGTGATAAAGTTTGTTGCGCCGTCTACGTACACTACAACCGTCTTTTCAACGTAACTGTCGGCAATGATTTTTTGCGAGTACTTGATGACAGACGCAATGCCGGCTAGCGACATCTTTTCGGCATCACTTGCCCTGTACCGCAAAAACACTTCCTTCAAAAGGGCAATGTTGCAGGCGGTAACTTGCGAAATGCCCTTTACCTGTTGCAACTGCTGCGGAGAAGCGTTAAGAACGTTGGCAAAACTGCCAAATTTATTGAGCAGGTCGTGAGCGATTTTGTTTGTGTCCTTGCGTGGAAGATACTGAAACAACAGCAATTCCAACACTTCGTGATCCTGAAAGGACTGTAATCCCTCCTTCATCATTCGCTGACGCAACCTTTCACGGTGTCCTTGGTTTACATTTGCCATGCTTTTACCTTTTGTAGAGATTATTGTGCAAATATAATAGCACAATTCCTGTCAATTGTGTATAATATATACACAAAAATTCTGTTTTGAACCGACGCTTACGGCAAACGTTACCGTTTGTGTTGAGCAGTAGGTTTGGAGGAAACATGGAAGCGAAAAAAATATTGGAAAAACAATTTGATTCTTTGGTGGAAACGTTGCAGGAAACAATACGCTTCAACACGGAAAAGGGCGTGGCGGAAAATGACGCCCCGTTTGGCAGAAACATTGCCGACTGTCTCAACTTTGTGCTTAAAAAAGCGGAAAGTTTCGGGTTGGAAACATACAACTGCGACAACTACGCAGGACACGCCGACCTTAAAGGAACGGGAAGCGAAGTGCTGGGTATATTGGGACACATTGACGTTGTTCCGTCCAAAGCGGAAGAGTGGAAATATCCTCCCTACGCAGGGGAAATTCACGACGGAAAACTTTTCGGACGTGGCACAATGGACGACAAAGGCCCTATGATTGCCTGCCTGTTTGCCGTAAAGGCATTGAAGGAAAGCGGCTTTGTTCCGCAAAAAACCGTCAGACTGATTTTCGGCTGCGACGAGGAAAGCGGTATGGAATGCGTACAGCACTACTTTGAAAAGGTGCCTCAACCCGACGTAGCCTTTTCGCCGGACGGCGATTTTCCCGTTATCAACATCGAAAAGGGTATTTACCAATTCAACGTGATTTTGGGCAAACTGCCCAAAGGCGTTACGCTGACGGCAGGCGAACGTGCCAACGTTGTTCCGTCGTTGTGCACCGCAACGGTACAAGGAAACATTGACGGCAACGCCGAAGTTACCGTAACCAAACAAAAGGGCGTTTGCACCGTTACCGCCGTTGGAAAATCTGCTCACGGAAGCACGCCCGACGAGGGAATAAACGCAACCTATCCCGTAATTGCACTGCTTGCAAAAACTTTCCCCGAAAACGAAGGTTTGAAGTTTTTGAAGAAAAAGATGTGCGACACCACGGGTAAAAAGTGGGGAATTGCCCTTGAAGACGCCGACAGCGGCAAACTTACATGTAATTTGGGAGTGTTGCGCACCTCTGCCGAAGGAATACTGACGGCTACCGTGGACATACGTTTCCCCGCAAGTTACAACTGCCGGCAAATGTACGCCTTGTTGCGTGAACACACCCCCGAGCAGTTCGACATTGTGGCAGGACACGGAAGCAACCCCTTGCATGTGCCTGCAAACAGCCATCTGGTAACAACGTTGATGGACGTTTACAACACCGCTTTGGGATGCAACCTCAAACCGCTTGCAATAGGCGGCGGCACTTACAGCCGTTGTTTGAAAAACTGCGTGGCTTTCGGTCCGCTTTTCCCCAAAGAGGAACAGACAATACACATGCCAAATGAATGTGTGGATTTGAAAAACCTCAAACTTATGGCGGAACTGTACCTGGAAGCAATCTACCGCCTGGCAAAGTAACTGCCTTACAACACGGCAAGTAACAACAAAAAAGCAAAAAAGGCAACACCCGTTGCCTTTTTTTGTTTAATAACAACACCTCTTTTGAAACGTATTCAGGAAAAGCAACGCCGTTGTATATGCAACAAAAAGCGTTGGCTTTTATCAAAGCAAATGAAGTGTAACAAACATTGCTTTCCCGTCCTTTTTGCTGTTGCTGAAAAACGGCACCACTGTTGAAACACGCAACATAAAAAACCTTACGTTTGGGACAAAAGAAAACACATTCCTGAACGGAATGTGTTTTCCTCCCTTCCTTTTGTGTGGTAAAATCGGAAATCAAAAACAATCTTTGAACACAAAATTTTGTACCGTAACAAAACTTTGTTCACATTGCCTGAGTTTTTACAATGTGAGAGGTGTGTCAATTATAATATATTGTGTGCTTACAATCAAGCATTGAACGTACAATTTTATGATATTTTTTGATATTTTTTACTAAATATTGTCGTTTTTATCGGTTTTTTATATAAAAACTACCCTTTCGATACATTTTGAATGTATTTTCAAAACCATTTTCAAGTGAGGAGTGTTTTGCGATGAAATTATTTTTTTCACACTCGAAGGTCAAAATCAAAACAAAATGTCTAAAATAATTGCAAAAATATCAAATGT
>ERZ1643251.3422-NODE-3422-length-14684-cov-4.437556_pt1 | contig 14684 bp, 14 predicted proteins | sample MGYA00579261_ERZ1643251 | MGnify/ENA primary metagenome ERZ1643251 (study PRJEB29033, sample SAMEA4952267) | chicken gut metagenome | biome: Broiler Chicken; feature: Gastrointestinal Tract; material: Caecum | place: Ireland | collected 2018 | study: Broiler...
GTGTCCAATGTACCCTGGACAGGGAATCCTACGCCCAGAGTGGCGGAGGTCTATGGAGGAATGCTGAATGCCATAGGACTTCAGAATCCCGGCATCGATATTTTTCTGGAAAGGGATATTCCTTTCCTGAAACAGTTTTCCACAAAGGTGATTGTAAATGTCTGCGGGAAGACCGTGAGGGATTATGTGGAGGTTGTAGAACGGTTGGGAGAGGAAAAAGCGGTGTCTATGCTGGAAATCAATGTGTCCTGTCCCAATGTGAAGGAGGGAGCCATTGCCTTTGGACAAAGCGCGCAGGCGCTGGAAAACATTACCGCTGAAATCAAAAGGCATGCGGTGCAGCCTGTTATCATGAAGCTTAGTCCCAACGTAACAGATATGAGAGAGATGGCGAGGGCGGCGGAAGCGGCGGGGGCGGATGCTCTTTCCCTGATCAATACCATAACGGGCATGAAAATAGACATTCATCGGCGAAAATTTGTTCTGGCAAACAAGACGGGAGGCATGAGTGGTCCTGCTATCAAGCCCATAGCAGTCCGAATGGTTTATGAGGCCGCCAAAGCAGTGAATATCCCGATTATCGGAATGGGAGGTATTGCGGATGGGGAGGATGCCGTGGAGTTTCTGCTGGCAGGGGCCAGCGCGGTTAGCGTGGGAGCTATGAATTTTGTAAATCCCTATGCTACCATGGACGTGCTCCGTGGAGTGGAAGAATACATGAGGCGGCACCAGGTGAAAAACGTGACGGATCTCATCGGAGCAGTGGACGAATAGGGGATTCTTGTGTCATAAACAGAAAGGAACCTTCATATGTATATGGATAGAAGGATACGTATGGAGGTAAATCTGTGGAGCTTTTAAAGAAAAATATACATATGGATCGCACCCGGGCGGAGGCGGTCACTCAGATCACTCTCGAGGATGATGTGAATATTCCTGAGAATAAGCCGGACATAAGCAGCCTGAACCTGGAGAAAGGCGCATTGGTCATAGATGAGATCAAGCCGGGGACGGACTGCGTGAACGTTAGGGGAAGACTTGTTTTTTATGTGCTGTATCATACCTCAGAGGAGGGGGGAGGTCTTACGCTTTTGGAAGGCAAGATACCCTTTGAAGAAAAGATCAATCTGGAGGGAGCTACGGCCATGGATTCCGTGACGGTGGATGCAGAGGTGGAGGATTTGACCGTCAGTACCATCAATTCCAGAAAGCTGAATGTTCAGTCGGTGGTCACTCTGAATGCAGGCGTGGAAGAAATTTATGACGAGGAGGCACCCATTGGAATACACGGAGAGGATACCATAGAGTATCGCAAAATGCCAATGAACATAGCTCAGATTGCCATAAGCAAGAATGATATTTTCCGAGTGAAGGAAGAGATATCCCTGCCCTCCAACTATCCTAATATTTTTCAGATTCTCTGGAATAATATTTCCTTGGGAGACGTGGAATTCAAGGTTATGGAGGAAAAGCTGACCATACAGGGAGATATTCACTTTTTCATTCTGTATGAAGGGGAGGGGGAGGATCATCCAGTTCGTTCCTTTGAGACGACTCTGCCCTTTAGCGGCACATTGGAGTGTCACGGCTGCAGAGAGGGAATGCTGCCGGATATTCGTTACAGCCTGGGGCAGCAGGAGCTTACCATTCGTCCTGACTTTGACGGCGAGGAGCGGAACATCGGGCTGGATCTGGTGCTGGACATTTCCATACGCATTTATGAGGAAGAGAAAATAGAGCTTGTGTCCGACATATACGGGGTCACAAACGAGGTGGATACGGCTACCCGGTCGGCCAATCTGCGCAGGCTTCTTTCAAAAGTCACCGGTAAGACCAAGGTTACGGATCATATCCGGGCGGCGCAGCCGGGGGCGCCCATTCTTCAGCTGCTCCACAGTGAGGGCATGGCTTCGCTGGATCAGCAGTCGGTAATTGAGAACGGAATTGTGCTCAAGGGAAGTCTTCTGGTGAAGGTGATGTACATAACCGGCGATGATGAGGCTCCTTACGGAAGCACACAGGCGCAGATACCTTACCAATATACTCTGGAGGTACCTGAGATCGCTCCGGAGGATATGAGCAAGGTGCACGCCGAAGTGGAACAGCTTCAGGTGACCATGCTGGACGGAGAAGAGATGGATGTGAAGGCCGTGCTGGCATTTGCAACCACGGTTTTCAAAAACATACCGGTGGAGCTGATCAGTCAGGTATCTGTGAGTGATCTGGACAGCGCCAGGATGAGCAGCCTGCCGGGAATGGTTATTTATATGGTAAAGGAAGGGGACAATTTGTGGAATATCGGCAAAAAATATTATGTGCCGGTGGATTCTCTGAGAGAGTGGAATGAACTAAGCAGCGATGAACTGGTACCGGGTCAGAAACTGCTTATTGTAAAAGGCGGGTGAAGGCGCTCTTTTGAGCGTTGACTTGAAAAAGCTCCGACTGTATCACTACAGTCGGAGCTTTTTGTATTTATGACAATGGGAAGTTCCCATAGCGGGCCTTTCATTGCTTTGCATAATTTCGGCGTGGGACATAAAATTTTTTTAAAACTTGATTTCCTTATTGACAAATATTATTAATTAATATATTATATTAAATAGAAATAAGAACTATTATTAATTTTGAGGGAGTGTATTTTTGTGAAGCGAAATACTATTCAGCGTTCTTTAGTGCTGAAAACCGTAAGGGAGCTGAAAAGCCATCCCACTGTGGATGAGGTGTATACCGCAGCTACTGCGGAACACCCAACCATCAGCAAAGGCACCGTATACAGAAATCTGAATCAATTGGCAGAAGAGGGAGAAATAAGAAAAATGGATGTTCCGGCCGGCGTCGAGCATTATGATCATTGCTGCCATGAGCACTATCATGTCAGGTGCCTCAAGTGCGGCAGAATTTATGACGTGGATATGGATTATATCCCACATTTGGAACGGGCCATCAAAGACGCCCACGGATTTGAGTTCAGTGGATATGACCTCATGTTTAAGGGAGTTTGTGCAGAGTGCCGATGTAAAGAGGAGATCCAAGCTCCACATTGAACTTTTACCAGATAAGAGCGCATACGGGCGCAAAAGAAACCCGTAAATAATATAAGAAGGAGAAGTATTATGAGAAGTATCACAAAACTGGATTTGCAGTATGCACACCGATTCTATGGATTTAAGGGGGAGGCTCAGTATCTGCATGGACATACGGGCGTCCTGACCATCGAGGTTGAAGATTCCGTCAATCCGGGTGTGAACATGGTTTTCCCCTGTAATGAGGTTCAGAAGACTGCGTGGGACGTTTTGAAAAATTTTGACCATGCACTGGTCCTTCGGGAGGATGATCCTCTTCTGCCTGCGATTCTGGATGTTTATGAGAAGCAGGGCATCCGTGATGGCGCGCCGAACAATGTCATGAAGGGACCCGCTTTTAAGACGGAGCTTGCAACCGCGTATCCGGAATGCCGTTTGGTGGTTACTAAGGAAACTATGACGGTTGAAGGTATGATTAAGATTGTTTATGATCTCCTGAAGGATAAGCTGAACATTGCCAAGCTCACCTTCTCCAGCGGTGTGAATGAAGCGTCGGAGGAATATAAACCGAGTCTGACCGTTGAGCGCTGCCCTCTGTGCGGCATCGCGCTGGATGAAAACGGGGTATGCCCTAAGTGTGGTTACAAGAAAAGCTAATATTTCTGCCTGAAAAAATGGAGAACGGCAATTCATGCCGTTCTCCGCTCTCATCTAATGATTTATAAGGCTCTATTCTTCCGAGGAAGCAATGCCTGCTTCTTCTGCCAGTCTGTCAAATTTCTCCATAACTGCGTCATAGGTTCTCTGGGAAATTTCCGGCAAGGAACCGCCCCATTTTTTCTCGGCTAAAGCATAGCCTTTTTGGAATGCAGCGCGCATTTCTTCGATCTTACTGGGATCCCCTCCTGTTAATGCCGTTGCAAACTGAACAATACGATCAGAGGTCTGATTTACGCCCCAGTAGCCATCTTCCGCAATATCTGCCTGAGCCTGAGCCCGTGTGGCAGGATCCACTGTGTAATTGCCGCTGCTTAAAAAGTGCCAGATATTATTAGCCTGTCCATAAGCGCTGCTTTGCTGTAAAAGCATTTTCTCCACCAGGCTGCGCAGCTGCGCCGTTCTGGCCTCGGCATCTGCCTTCAGCTTATTGATAAGATTCGTATCGGGGGTATAGGTTTTTTTTACAGAATCTGTCTGGCTTTCTGTGGAAGGCTCATAAATTACGCCCGCTTCCTGTGCTGCAGCGGAATCGGTTTTAGCGGCAGTATTTTCCTTCGTCTTAACTTTGGAGGAATATCCGTACGCAGCGGCTGCCTGAGTAGATGTAATTCCGTTTACATTCATATTTACCTCTTTTCTGGCGCCTTAAGCGCCCAACTATCTGTCTCTTAAGAGACGCATCATCCTTGACTGCATATTGTATATCGGCAGAAGACAAAAAAAAGTTAGGGGGCCGTACCAGCTTTTACAAAAATTGAGTATTTATGAGGTTTTTTCTCTATATGAGGGGGAGGCCGGCATTGACGAAATACATATCTTTGTATATAATGAAATACAATCTATGTATACAAAATACATTTTGGAGGCAAGATGAACGAGTATCTCATGAAGGCGTACGCCAAGATTAATTTGGGGCTTGATGTGGTGAAAAGACTGGAAAACGGTTACCATGAGGTGAAAATGGTGATGCAGACCATCGGGATTTATGATGAAATTCTGCTGGAGAAGACGGATTCCGGAATAATTGTTACCACAGACAGCAGAGAGCTTCCAAAAGCCGGGGATAATCTGGTTCTGAAGGCGGCTAAGCTGATGGCTGAACATTACCAAATATCCGGTGGGATGCGGATTCATTTGAAGAAGAGGATTCCGGTTGCTGCGGGGATGGCGGGAGGAAGCACGGACGCAGCCGCAACCATGAAGGGCATTAACAGGCTGTTTGATCTGGGCTGCACTCTGCAGGAGCTTATGGAGCTGGGGGTGAAGCTGGGAGCGGATGTGCCGTACTGTATTTTGGGAGGAACCGCCCTTGCCGAGGGGATAGGAGAGAGACTGACTGCGCTTCCTCCGGCTCCTGACTGCTATGTGCTGGTGGCAAAGCCGGATATCAGCGTGTCCACAAAATATGTGTATGAGCATCTGGACGCGGCTGGAATCCCAGAACATCCCGATATAGATGGAATGGTGAGAGCTATTGAAGAGGGCAGCTTACAGGGGGTTCTGGATCGTATGGAAAATGTGCTGGAGAGTGTTACTGCAAGGGATTATCCGGTGATAAACGCCATAAAGAGCAGAATGAAGGAGCTGGGCGCCGTAAATAGCCTTATGAGCGGAAGCGGCCCTACGGTATTTGGCATTTTCATAGAAGAAGACACGGTAAGGGAAGCCGGCCGGCAGATCATGAGGGAGAAGCTGGCAAAGCAGATCTTCGTGACGGAGTTTTGCTGAAATGGCCGGGAAGGGACGGCAGACGGAGGAATCTATGCAGGATAATTTACAGGTAAAAATGGATGAATTTCTGCCTCTGCGGGATGTGGTATTCAATACCCTGCGTCAGGCTATCCTGACGGGAGAGCTGAAGCCCGGAGAGCGGCTTATGGAAATTCATCTGGCCAACAGGCTGGGAGTCAGCCGGACGCCCATAAGAGAGGCTATACGGAAGCTGGAGCTTGAGGGGCTGGTGACAATGATACCCCGTAGGGGAGCTGAGGTGGCTCAGATCACGGAAAAAAATATGAGCGACGTCCTGGAGGTAAGACGGGCGTTGGACGCTCTGTGTGTGGAGCTTGCCTGCGACCGGATCACGCAGGAGGAATTAAACAGCCTCAAACAGGCCTGTGAAGATTTTGAGATTGCAGTAAATACCAGAGATGTAAAAAGGATCGCCCAGGCGGATGTGGAGCTTCATGATATTATTGTGCGGGCCACGGGAAACGACAGACTGATTCAGCTGGTAAATAATCTGTCCGAGCAGATGTATCGATACAGGTTTGAATATATTAAAGATACCAGCCAGCATGAAAGACTGGTGGAGGAGCATAGAATTATTTATCAGGCAATTGTGGATAAAGATAAGGAAACGGCCTCCCGGGCTGCGAAAATCCACATTGACAATCAGAAAAAGGCAATTATGAGACAGCTGCGGCTGGACAGAGAAAAGACAGGTAAAATTTAAAAAACGCGTATACGTACGTATAAGTAAAGGGAATCGGGCAATCATCCTCATAGAAAGAAAATTTCTTTCGGAAAGCGGAGGATATTGCATGAAAAGAAAATGGCTGGGAATAAAAATTACTGCGGGTATCTGCGCAGCATTGGGATGGTGGGGTGTTCTTTACCCGGAGCTTACTATGACGCCGGATACCTACAAAATTATCTGTGAGGATTCGCGGGAGGACTGTCAAGAGACGGCGGAATGGGATTTTGACAGTGATGTGTACCAGAAGCTGCTTGAAGCGGATTTAAGTCAGATCACTTTTCGGAGCAGGCTGCTTGTGGAGCTTTGGCATCTGCTGCCGCAGGAAAATTAGCAGGAAAGGGCATGGATGAATAAATGAGCCAAAAAGAGGGTGCGCCTATTGGTGTGTTTGACTCAGGCGTGGGCGGCTTGACCGTAGCCAGAGAAATCATGAGACAAATACCCAATGAAAAAATCATATATTTCGGGGATACGGCTCACGTTCCCTACGGAAGCAAATCAAAGGAAACGGTCACCCGCTTTTCCAGGCAAATCGTAAGGTTTCTTAAGACCTTTCAGGTAAAGACCATTGTGGTGGCCTGTAATACGGCCAGCGCTTATGCGCTGGATGAGCTGGAAAAGGAGACGGACATCCCCATGATCGGCGTGGTAAAACCTGGAGCCAGGGTTGCGGCGGAGGTTACCCGCAACGGCAAAATCGGAGTCATTGCCACAGAGGCCACCATTGGTAGCCGGATTTACTCCAAATACATAAAGGAACTGAACAGAGAGGTAACGATTTACGGAAAAGCCTGTCCTTTGTTTGTACCTCTGGTGGAGGAGGGGCTTTGGCAGGATCCGGTGACGGATGAGATCGCCAAGCGGTATCTCACGGAGCTGATTGATATTGATATAGACACGCTAATATTGGGATGCACGCACTATCCCCTAATCCGCTCCACACTGGGCAGAATCATGGGAGAAAGGGTGACGCTGGTGAATCCCGCTTATGAGACGGCCAGGGAGCTTAGAGAGCTTCTTTCGGAAAAAGGTATTCTTAACAGGGAATCTCCGGAGCTTGGGGACAATCAGTATCAGTTTTATGTAAGCGATGGGGCGGAAAAGTTTAAGCGCTTTGCCAATTCTATTATAAAATACGGGATTTTGTCTACCAAGACAGTAAACATAGAGCAGTATTGAGGGTAAACGAGTATGCGGAAGAATGTGGAGCTTGTGATAAGCGGACTGCACAGGGAGAATGGGATTGGGCATGCCAATGTGAAAACAGAGGTTCCGGCCCTGTATTTTAGAAAAAACGGCAGTCATTATCTTATCTACCAGGAGGCTGCGGAAGGGTTTGACCGGAAAACAAAGACCAGAATAAAATTTGCTGAAAACAGACTGGAACTGGTAAGGCAGGGACCTCTGGCCACCCGCATGACTTTTGAGAAGCACAAAAGCCACAATATATCCTACAACACCCCTTACGGAGTTTTTCACTTTGTGGCGGTAACCAAACAGATCAGGGTGGATGAGGCGAAAGACTGTATAAAAGTGAGAGTTGACTATGAGCTGGAGTCAGAGGGAAGTAAAGTCTCTGATTCCAGCATCCATATCTGTGTGAAAGAAAAAAATGCCTGAAGTCTATTTCAAAGGCTTTGCACCGGCCTTTTCCTGCAATCTGTCCATGGTGCGCCTGAAAAATCCTTTTTTCTTTTGAGGAGCGGCGGATGGCTTGCCATGAAGCCCTTTTACGTCAAGGACATATAGACCGCTGACCACAGCCTTAACTTCTTTTTTCACCGGAATGGAGTCGAATATCTTTTCATCACTGATCAGTGAAAGAATCTGAGGTCCCACCTTGGCCTTAATGATGGGCAGCTTTGAGCCTCTCATCAGCCTGGGCGTCTGATCGATGACCATTTGCGGAAGGCCCGCTTCCTTCAGCTTCATCCGCTTTTTATCAATGATCAGCATGGATACTGTCTGTTTGTTGGCTTCCAGAAGCTCCTGCTGTTCCGCCTGCTTTTTCTGGGCTTTTTTCCCTAAAAAATACAGTACCACGATAACGATGACCAGTACTGCCAATATGACTAATAATGTAATTGTCAATGGACTCATTTAACGGAGACCTCCTTAGAAATATATATGCATTGTAACACATGTGTATATGGATAAGCAATAAAACATTTCACATAAAACTATAGTTTTTTTTGAAATGCATATGATATAATGACCTTGTTCTTGGCGGAAGTAGGGCAAACAGCTATTTGGAGCCATATGGGAGGGAGAGGAAATCACAGGATATGGAAGCCGCATGGGAAATGACAAAAACGGCGCTGGATTTTATATTTGGACATCTTTTTATCTGGAATATGATTTTTGCCGTTATTATTGTGTTTTTTCAGAGACGGGATCCCAAGAGCGTATGGGCCTGGCTGCTTTTGCTGGTTTTTATACCGATTTTGGGGTTTGTATTTTATCTTGTGCTGGGAGTGGACATGCACAAGAGGAAAATGTTTAAAATAAAAGAGCTGGAGGACCATTTCGGCGAGGCCGTACGGAAACAGGAGTCGCGGCTTAAAAGAGCCAGGCTCCAGGAGGATCAGAATATCAGCGGTTATGAGGATCTTATAATGTACAATTTGGAGACCTCCGATGCCATGCTGACGGATGACAATGACATTGATATTTTCACGGAGGGTAAGGAAAAGTTTGACACGCTGATAGAGGATTTGAAAAAGGCGGAGCACTTTATTCACGTTCAATATTACATCATCAGAAATGATGTGCTGTTTCAGAGAATCAGAAAGGTTCTGGCTCAAAAAGCGGCGCAGGGCGTTGAAGTGAGAGTGCTTTATGATGGTATGGGCTGCCGGTCTGTAAGCCGCGGATACTGGAAAAAGCTGCGGGCCGAGGGAATTATGACAGCGGAGTTTTTTCCTCCGGGGCTGCGCTGGCTTCATCTGCGCATAAATTACCGAAATCACAGAAAAATCGTAGTGATTGACAACCGGATAGGCTATGTGGGAGGCTTTAATGTAGGAAAGGAATATATCGGCTTAAGCGAAAAATTCGGCCACTGGAGGGATACGCACCTGCGCATCCGAGGGAGCGGAGTTATGGGACTGCAGCTGAGATTTATTCTGGACTGGAATTATGCCACCAGAGAAAATCTTCTGCAGAAGCCGGTATTTTTTGAAAATCCTCTGTCGGGTAGCAGAGATTTTTGCAAATTGCAGATAATAACCAGCGGGCCTGACAACACCATAGACCAGATCAGAGATAATTATATGCGTCTGATTACCAAGGCCAAGGAGAGGATTTATATCCAGACGCCCTATTTTATTCCGGATGAGGCGGTTTTCCAGGCGTTGATGATTGCTCTCCGTTCAGGGATAGAAGTCAATATCATGATTCCCTGCAAGCCGGATCATCCTTTTGTGTACTGGGCCACCTATTCATATGTGGGGGATATGGTTATGGCCGGAGCAAACTGCTATACCTATGAGGACGGATTCCTCCATGGAAAAGGAGTTATGGTGGACGGAGAGGTGTTCTGCTATGGAACGGCCAATATGGACATCAGAAGCTTTTCTCTGAATTTTGAGGTGAATGCAGTGGTTTACAGCAGAAAAAAGGCTATGGAAATGCAGCGTATTTTTGAAGAGGATCTGAAGCGTTGCAAGCAGATTACGAGGGATTCTTATACGGAAAGGCCTCTGCTTATACGGTTGAAGGAGCAGGTCTGTCGGCTGCTTTCTCCGCTGCTGTAGAAAGGAGCGAAAAATATTCAGGTGGACGGAGTGTAATCGTAAAAGCCGGATCAAAAATTTCGGAAAAAAGTTGATTGTGCTTGCGCCTGTTTTCAGATATAATACTTCTGTGACTGTATTGGATCGGCTGGATACGGCTCATGGGAGAAAGCCGGCTTCTGCGCGGTCGTAAAAAGGATGAAAAAAGAGCGGAAATGCGGCGGGTGTAAAATAATATATTCAATACAATACCTGACACAGTCCGGTGAAATGGAGCGGAATATGAACAGAAAAATAGTCGGAGCGCTGGCGGCGCTCTTAGCAGCAGGAGTTCTTGGAGGGTGCGGCGGACAGGAAGACACGACGCTTAAGAATATGGACGTGGACCGGTACGTCACCCTGGGAGAATATATGGGCCTTGAAGTGACAGTGGATCCCATCGCGGTGGATGAGACTGAGCTGGAAACTCTGGTGAGGGATGTTTATAATAACAATGTGACTCTGGAGAACGGAGGAATTACGGACCGCGCCGTAGAGAATGGTGACACCGTAAATATTGACTATGAAGGGAAGAAGGATGGTGTGGCTTTTGACGGAGGAACTGCCTCGGGCAGTCTGCTGACCATTGGATCGGGCAGATTTATTGATGGCTTCGAGGAGGGACTTATCGGCGTGACGCCGGGAGAAACAGTGGATCTGAACCTGACGTTTCCTGAAAATTACAGCTCGTCGGATCTGGCCGGTCAGGATGTGGTATTTACCGTCACTGTAAATTTCATTCTGCCTCAGGAGATGGACGACGCAGTAGCTGCATCCATTGGTATTGAAGGGGTCACAAATGTAGAGGAATTGCGTCAGTATGCTTATGATTATCTGTATGCCAATGCGGAGAGCACTTATAACGCATCCCTGCAGAACGCCGTGCTGGAAGCGTTTATATCAGAATGCGTTTTTAACGAGATACCGGAAGAATTGGTGGAAAAGTACGAGACCGTGTCAAGGCAGAACATTGAGCAACAGGCCGCCGGTTACGGTTTGGATGGAAATACCTTTACAACTTATTTTTACCAGATGGATCTGGAAACCTTTGTGAGCACATATTCCGAGGAGGCTGCCAGACAGGATATTGCGCTGCAGGCTGTGGCCAACAGAGAGGATCTGAATATTGGCGATGAAGAACTGAATGAAATGCTGCTGGAATACGCCAATAATGCCGGATATGACACTGTGGAGGAATATGTGGGGGATACATCCCTTGAGGATTACAGGGAATACTTCATGTATGAGAGAGTGCTGCAGTTTTTGGTGGACAATGCATCGGTGGGCGGCCAGGACGGCGAATAAGGCTTTGGAGATTTAAAATTGTATATATCAGGGAAGGATCAATAAAATGGATTTGACAAATATCAGAGACTTATATCGAGATAAAGAAAGATTCATGGGAAAGGCAGTAACCATCGGGGGATGGGTGAGAAACAACCGGGATTCCAAAAGCTTCGGCTTTTTGGTGATAAATGACGGAAGCTTTTTCGAACCTCTTCAGGTAGTGTACGGTGAAGGTCTTGATAACTTTGACGAGATACGAAGAACCAATGTGGGAGCTGCGCTGATTATAAAGGGAACCATTGTGGAAACGCCTCAGGCTAAACAGCCCTTTGAGATGCAGGCAATGGAAATTACGGTGGAGGGTGCGTCCGGCTCCGACTATCCTCTGCAGAAAAAAAGACACAGCTTTGAGTATCTTCGCACCATTTCTCATCTTCGCCCCAGAACTAACACGTTTCAGGCTGTGTTCAGAGTCAGATCTCTGATTGCATATGCCATTCATACCTTTTTTATGGAGAGGGGCTTTGTCTATGTGCACACGCCGCTGATTACCGGAAGCGACTGCGAGGGAGCGGGTGAAATGTTTCAGGTCACTACTCTGGAGCTTGCTGACGTCCCCAAGACAGCCGGGGGAGATGTGGATTTTGCCCAGGACTTTTTTGGAAAACCCACAAACCTGACTGTCAGCGGTCAGCTTAACGTAGAGACTTATGCCTTCGCCTTTAAAAATGTATATACCTTCGGACCTACCTTCCGGGCGGAGAATTCCAATACCACCAGGCATGCGGCGGAATTTTGGATGATTGAGCCGGAGATGGCCTTTGCGGATCTGAAGGATGATATGGCGCTGGCAGAGAGTATGCTGAAATATGTGATCCGCTATGTGTTGGAGAATGCGCCGGAGGAGATGGCCTTCTTTAATCAGTTTGTGGATAAGGGACTGCTGGAAAGATTGCGTCATGTGGCAGATTCCGATTTTGCACATGTGACCTATACTGAGGCCATTAAGATTTTGGAAAAGCATAACGATGAATTTGATTATAAGGTTTCCTGGGGCTGTGATTTGCAGACGGAGCATGAAAGATTTCTGACGGAAAAGGAATTTAAGCGTCCTGTGTTTGTGACGGATTATCCCAAAGAAATTAAGGCATTTTATATGAAGCTTAATGAGGATGGGAAAACTGTAGCGGCTATGGACTGTCTGGTGCCGGGAATTGGCGAGATCATTGGCGGAAGTCAGAGAGAGGATCAGCTCGGTCTTTTGGAGCAGAGGATGGAGGAGCTGGGCCTTAATAAGGAAGACTATGATTTTTACCTCGATCTGCGAAGGTACGGCTCCGTACGGCATGCAGGCTTTGGACTGGGCTTCGAGCGGTGCGTAATGTATCTTACGGGCATGAGCAATATTCGTGATGTGATTCCTTTCCCCCGTACCGTAAATAATTGTGACCTGTGATATGATTCGTAATTATTAAGAAAATTTAGGGTGAAAAACCTTGGCCTTTATGATATGCTTTTGATATGAAGAAAAGAATGCTTAGGATTATAAATTGCATATTGATTGTCAGCCTTACCGCAGCAGCGCTGGTGCCGGCGGCGGATCAGGGGATGGCTGTGCAGGCTTCCACCATAAAGGACATCCAGAATCAGATTAAGGATACACAGAACCAGTTGGATGGAATTAATGACAAAATCAGCAGTCTCACCGATGAGCAGGATCTGGTGCAGGAGAGAATTGATGATCTGAATTCGGAGATTATCAATACCATGACCAGCATCGGAATAAAGGAGGACGAGATTGCCGCCAAGGAAGCGGAAATTGCAGACAAGCAGACCCAGATAGATTTGACCCAGCAGGAATACGAGGCCGCTGTGGAAAGGGAGAGACAGCAGCAGGAGGACATGGCAGTCCGGACGCGGCTGATGTATGAGAACAGCAAATCCACCTACCTGAGTATTTTTCTGGCAGGGGATGGACTGGCGGACATACTCAACCGCATGGATTACATTGAGAAAATATATGAGTATGACAAGCAAAAGCTGGAGGAATATATAGAGACACAAAACCAGGTTCAGGCTTTGTGGGAACAGCTGGAGGCGGAAAAGACGCAGCTTGAGTCCGATAAGAGCGGATTGGTGGCGGACAGGGAGGCCCTGCAGTCCCAGAAGGTGAATCTGGATGCTTTGCTTGCTGAGAAAAAACAGGAGTCCGCCAACTACGATGCGGAAATTAAGAAAGCTCAGCAGGAGGCTTCCGTGGCAAAGGCTTTACTGCAACAGGAGCAGGAACAGCTAAAGAAGCTTCAGGCACAGCAGAATCAGGCAAGCTCCGGCGGCTCCACCAACGCCGCAAATGGGAATTATACCAGTACCTCCTATACCGCCACCATTGATAACGCATCGGGAAGTGATCTGGGCAAGAAGGTGGCAAAATATGCCTGCCAGTATATCGGAAATCCTTATGTTTCGGGGGGAACCAGCCTTACAAACGGAGCTGACTGTTCCGGCTTTACCTACCGGGTGTATAAGGACTTTGGCTACAATCTTCCAAGAACCTCGTATGAGCAGAGAAGCGCGGGGGCGGCGGTGAGCTATGAAGAGGCTCAGCCCGGAGATTTGATCTGTTATGATGGGCATGTAGGCATATATATCGGCGGAGGGCTTATTGTGCACGCTAGCAGCGTCCGCACAGGCATTAAGGTTAGCAACGCCAATTACAGAACCATTCTGGCAGTAAGGAGAATTATTTGATGCTTAGAATCGGATGTCATTTGTCGTCAGCCAAAGGCTTTTTGTCCATGGCTCAGACGGCTGATTCCATAGGCGCCAATACCTTTCAGTTTTTTACCAGGAATCCCCGCGGAGGAGCGGCCAAGGAGTGGAAACCGGAGGATGTGGAAGAGATGCTTATGTTTGCCGAAAAAAAGGATATTTCACATTTTCTTGCCCATGCTCCATATACTCTTAACGCCTGTGGAAAGGATGATAAGGTGCGCAGATTTGCCTTGGAGACAATGAAGGATGATCTGAAGCGGCTGGAAATGCTGCCCGGCTGTATGTATAATTTTCATCCGGGGAGCCATGTGCAGCAAGGCGCCCGGAAGGGAATAGAGTTGATTACGGATGCCTTGAATCATGTATTGACGAAAGAACAGTCCACCACAGTGCTTCTGGAAACCATGTCGGGAAAGGGAAGCGAGGTGGGACGCAGCTTTGAGGAGTTGCGAAGCATTCTGGATGGAGTGGAGCTCTCTCATATAATGGGAGTATGCTTGGATACCTGCCATGTCTGGGATGGCGGATATGACATTGTGGGGGAGCTGGACAGAGTTTTGGAGGAATTTGATAAAATTGTAGGCATGGAACGCCTGAAGGCAGTTCATCTTAACGATTCCAAAAACT